>Ga0187217_1000453_pt1 | contig 17123 bp, 28 predicted proteins | sample 15SPOviralmetaG_FD_130165 | JGI IMG/M metagenome (GOLD analysis project Ga0187217, IMG submission 130165) | Marine viral communities from the oligotrophic San Pedro Time Series (SPOT) site, San Pedro Channel, CA, USA - 15 SPOT_SRF_2010-09-15... | ecosystem: Environmental > Aquatic > Marine >... | reverse complement strand
CTGCACGCGGAACATCTCAATATACTGAGCCATCCCTAGTGTTCGTTGTTTGTCCTACTCTGGGGGCGGGCCCCGCTTGAGTCCTGGTCAGACACCTTTTTGGTAAGACACCCTTTTAAAAAATAATCTCTAACCGTATAACTAACCCAAAAAGTTCAGCAATAGATTAGTGCGTTTAACACAAGTTTTCACAGAAGTTTGAGCTCCTCCAGTATTCTGCATAATTATAGAAATGTACTGTGCACATAACGGATTGACAGTTGAGTTCGGATTCTCATATACCATGTTAGCCATGTTGATAAATTCTGCACATTTATCTGAAGATACCGTGTTAATATTAAATTTATTGTACGCCAAAACACGGGTTAAATCGTATATTATGGGTTGTTTAATTTTCTTAACAGGTTCAACAGTACTAATAATATTTGTAAGCTTGTTAAGAACAATTTCTGTAATATATATCACAGAAGAATAGTCTAAGTTATTGGAATGTCCAAGGAGCCAACGTTCTGTATTACCACCATTAATAAGTTTTGCATACATAACATTCTTATTAGAAGAAGCATACTCAATAAAATTTATAATAGTGAATAACAGTTGTATATCACTTCTATTCTTAGTACTTCAAAGATTTGCGATTTGTTCTTGGTAGTTATAACGCAACTCCTTAACTTTAACCAAAAGAGTGCATTCATCGTGAGACCATGTTATTTCAGTCTTCTTAAGAGGTACTCCAGCTTGAATAGCTCGGAAATGCTTACGACGTTCTTCTACGTCCATATAAGTGAACAGACACACTTGTATCTGAATAGTGCCAAACCATCTACGTTCTCGATCTGACAGTTCGGTATATGTTTTAGTACCAATCTGAATTTCATCATTCATGAATCTAATAATGCTATTGATCCTATTCTTTCCATCTAAACACTCTTCGATCCAATCGGACACCGAAATATCTTCCTCTACAATTGAAATGGAAGGAATAGGCATCCCATTGCAAATCGTGGTGATAAGCGCTTCTTGTTGAGCGTCAGTCCAAACTATCTCTCTCTGATAAGAGGGCATAGTATTGAGATCTCCGGACATCACTTTGTCATATAGACTATTGATGCACCATTGTTGGTATGAATACTTGCGATATCCCATGTTACAAACAACAGCCATGATTGCTTTCTTACTTAGTGTTCTACGAACACTTAATAATTTTAAAAACAATTTTTTGGTAAAAAATAATTTTAAAAAAACTATCTATTCAATTGTCTCCTCAACTTTCTGAGTGCCTTAAGTCTTTCAAGAGGTGTGATTGTGACTGGAACAGTGTGCGGTCTAGTCATAATCTCTCGAATCTTCTTTAGAGCCCGTTGGGACACTGGTCTGGGTTGGTTGATTGGAGGCAATATTATCTTGACACCGTTGTATGTACGCTTGTCTTCAAACATATATTATGTTCTAAACATACTTGATATATTTTTGAACATATTTTTGGTTAAAAGGACTTTTTAAAAATCTAAGAACTCAGCAATACTGCCCACTCGGTGGGGGAGAGAGCATTCTGACGCCTCAGTGATGCAACCGGAAGGCGAGCAGGCTCGGGGCATTCGGGTGTACGCGGAGCGGGAGGGGTCTCCTCACGCAGAGCGGGGAACAACCACTCGAGAATCTCCTGGTCCTGATCATTCCAGATCATATCAATGTTATTATCTGGGATAATAAGGGGTGCAAGAGGGTGAATCACAATCTCGTTAAGATAGGCCATCGAACAAGTACAAGTACTTGGGAGAGAGGCAGTGGGTTCCTACTCTATGGTCGGGGAAAACTTGAGTATTGTTTATACACCTTTTTGGTAAACCCAAGTTTTAAAAAAAGACTGGGATAGTCCCTGGGATTATATACATCTTACCCTCTTTAGAGAGGCATTCCCATTTGACCCTCCTTTTACGCAACTTTACAAACTCCCTACCATCTGATAGCTTAAAAGTTACCCCTACTGCAATATCCTCAAGCATTTTGTTGTTTGGATCAACAATCTTTCTAATTTCAAGGGAACGGGTGGAAGAAGCATACGGATTTTTCATATACTCTTTCAGCTGTGTCTCAACGTGAGGTTCAAAGAAACCTTGGAGAAGTGGAAGCATCAACTGACGGTATTGATCTTTCCACTCTTTACCATGGGGAGTAACAGACCCATTGTATTTGTCCCAAACGCGAGCATGAGCAATCTCATGCACAAGTGTCAGCATAAACTGAACACCTGGGAGATCATTATTGATAGTGATCTCATGGATTCCGTTCCGAAATCTCCACATTCCCAAAGCGGTCTTTCTTGGTTGCACAGTCTTGAAATTTATACCCACAAGGCACTGGGTAATAGCAGACTGGACAGGGGCAGGTAGAGACTCCATTTACCATGTGGTCGGTGTTAATTTAATTTAGTTTCAAACATGTTTTTAGACTCTTGTTTCTTTAGGTGAATCTTCGTCGCACTGTGAATTCTCGACAACATTATAAGAAACTGGTTCCATTATAGATGTTGACAATCCTTTCATAGCAGTTGTTTTACATTCATGCATGATATATAAATCTTCTCCTAACTTTGAACTGACAAGTAATATGTTGGTTACTATACCTGTAAGAGTTTTAGTTCCACCGTAATAATATTTTATTATAACATATGATGATACACAAACATTTATAATGTATACAATTACATTAGAAACAACTATGATTAAATGTCTATTGTTTGTATGTTTCAGTTCTTTTAGAATATCAGGTCTGAAAATTAGGGCATTCTTAAGATTATCATCTGGAACAGATTTGTCGACATCAAATCTATTTATGAGATAATTTTGTCTATGAGCTTCAGAAATATAAAGAATTATAAAGTTCACGAGTGAAATAAAATTTATTATAACACTATACTTGTGACCATTCTCAAAAATGTGAAGACGATCACATATAGGTTCATTATTTCCACATGATTGATGAACAAATATTGTAAGCATACTTCCCATAAGTACCCTAAAAGATTGGGTAACTAAAGTTAAAATGTACTCACCTCTTTCGCGATTATTCTGGGATATACGTATCATTTATTATTACCAATCATAATAACTTCAACAGGTTGTGGCGGAGACCGTTTTGACGAATCACGATTTATTGTTCTACGTGCATCTACCTCGTGGATAGTAAAATCCTTGTAGAGATTTTTTATGAAATCAGTATTTGAATTGCTGCACACAACTTTGCAATTAAGTTTTGAACATATGTTATAGAGGTCTCTCTGTTCTTTCTCTCCAAAATCTAAACCGGTGTACGATGTAAAGGTGTCCCAATAGGGTGGATCAATATAAACAAGGTCGCTATTAACTGGCTTGTGTCTTTCAAAAAAGACTCGGAAATCACAACATTCTATTGAAACATTTTTGATTTTGTCTGAAAATCTTTTTAGATTTTCTATCTGTTGTTCCCAGTTTACAGAGTTTTTACCCTCTGGAACATTAAACTTCCCAGATTTATTTACACGGTACAGACCGTTGAAACATTTCTTGTTTAGAATCCACATAAGTACAGCTTCTTCGATTTTATTTTGGGTAGTGTTAAATTTTTCACGCAAAGTGTAATAATCTTCATTCAATTTCAACTGAAGTTCGGCAACACCGATAAATCTGTCTAGATTATTCTTGATCTGATTATAGAGATTCACAAGTTTTGGATTCATGTCAGCTACATATACGTTTTTTACAGATGGATACTTTTCCAATACACACAGAGTGACAGTGAGAGAACCTCCAAACGGTTCGTAAAAGCTGAGAATATCAGTTGGGAAATGTTCTTCAAGGCGTTCAAGAAGCTGTCTCTTTCCCCCCACCCACTTTAGAATGCTCATCTTTTATATAAGCGGTTAGATCTTTTATGTCTCCATTTATGAGTTTTGAAAATGGAACAAAATGAATGTTCATATTTTTCCAAAGGTCTATAAACATCTGTTGCTCGGGAGATACTCCTGTTCCGAATATCTGTGTATTACCATGTGTAAGTTCCCATTCTTGATAGGCAACGCATATAATAACGAGCGGCTTATTCCATAGAGTTGGAACGTTTGCATATTTATAAGGTACACCCAGGACCTTTTCACCCGCTGTACCACTTATAGTCCAATTGCTTGCTTTGACTTCTACAACAAGATCGTCCGTTTCCCAGTCTGGGGCTTTGTGCTCTCTCTTGGGTGGTTTGAATACACGATGTCCGTGTGTTTCAAGAATGATTCGCACCAAGTGTTCTCCCAAAAGGGTTGTCCAATTACCAGTATGTTTCTGTCTCTGTATCATTTCGTTTCCCCAATTTTTCTCTTCTGTTTTATCTTTTTCCCCGGGGGAAGGATCTTCGCGTCGCAGACTGCCACTCGTGATGGGGGCGATAGCCCAATCAAGAGCAGTAAGACCCATTATATTGTAGTAACAGAAGTACTTATTTTTAAATAATACCAAATTTTGAACAGTCTTGTGAAGAAAGATAGACATCTTTTTTCATGAACTCATCAAGTTTCTTAGTCGGAATCTTAGTTTTTTCACGATAGATATTCTTGATTGTGTCCATAAACTTGTCACTGTTCTGTACCTCCTGTTTGATTTCTTCATACTTTCCCCATATACCGTCCATTGATATCTGGTGGATCAGAAGGAATGCGTGCTGGTTCATCTCACGGGTGTGACCCGCTAGGAACATGAAGGTTGCGGCACTTGCACAACACCCGTCTGCGATTGTAGTCACATGCAACTTGGTGTTCTCAATATGATCCATTGCACTGAATCCCTCAAATATATCCCCGCCCTCACTCTTGATGTATATATTGATGCGCGGTTCGTATCCGGGATATTCAATAGCCTTGATGAGGAGTTCCTTTTCAAGTTTTCGAAGAATGAAATTCAATTTCGAAACACTTGACGAATTTACTCCGGAGTAAAAGAATATATCTGTTCCTTGGACCTTCACAACCTCATCACCAAATTCATCATCTTCGGTGTGTTCCTTCTCGGTTTCACACCGGAACATTTATTATACAGAGGTTTTCTTCTTAAATAGAACGACCACGTTGTGGTTGTGGAGCACTCTGTGCATTATTGTTCATATTTATTACTCCTCCTTCCACTGTGTTCATGGAACCTGCATTATGTTGAAAACTCCCAGATGGACCAGCACCGGCATTTGCAAAACCGGGTCGACTAGCAGGACTCTCGAAGATCTCACCAACTCTGCGTTCAAGAGCTCGACCAGCGGCTTGTCTGGCCGCTATATTCATAAGCTGTGCTTGTCGGTGCCTATTAATATTTTCTGATTGTGCCTGTGCATTTGCATTTCTATTCACTATTGGTGCAACCGCTCTTGCATTACCATCATATGTTTGTGTCGATGAAGATGATTTTGAACTCGCGTCCAATAATGAAATTATTAGTTCGGTGATAGCCATAGTCTGTCTTCGTTTAAGAGTTATAGGTGTATCGTTTAACAACTTTCTTTTTAGTTCGTCAATTTGCAGTGTTGATAGATGCGCTTTTAATTTATCAATTCCACCTTTATTTAGCCCCATTTTAAGAATTGATCTATGCGCAGGGGTGTAAAATTCGTTAAGTAATTGTCGCGAGAAAAGCGAACTAAAAATTTCATTAAACAATAATTTACCCATCTTAGATCGTAAATCATTTACATTTTTAGCTGCTAATATTGTTGGTAATAACGCAATTTCTGAAGACGTTGTTCTACCTATTTGAATTGATACTTTGTGTGATCTATATCTTTCTGCGGTTGTTTTAATTTGGTTAACAAACTGTTCTAACTTTCTTTTTTCATAATATGTCCTAATAGAATTACCTATAGATTCCAATTTTTCCATAATTGTTGTTATTGGAGACGAGAGATCGATATTTTTGGTATATTTTACTTCATGTGTTTTTAGATCTAATACTTCTGTACCCCGAGGACCCTCTTCTTTACTAACCAATAGTTTTATTTGTCCGTCATGTGACATCACACCCGTATAGTTAACAAGAAGAGAAGCTAAAGACATTGAGTGTGAACCACCTGCATTATTTTTGAAATTAATCTTTGATCGTATTCGTACTGGTTTACCACTAGAATTCTGTGTAATTGTATTCATAGCTTCATATTCTTTTTCTCTAGCAATTATCATCTTATGTAGAACTGGTAATTGTTTGTTAATGTTCCCACCTCGGGATAATTTAAAAGCTTCAGCTTGATTTTCAGTAAAAATTCCATCGGAAACAAACGCTAACAGTACTTGATCTCGAACACCTTCCCTTGTTGGTTTCGCAGAAACCAACTGTGAACTCCCGGGATCTAACGCAACTCTATTTCGAGCATACTTAGTAAGCACTGCTAATAGTTTTTCAATTCCTTGTATTCCACTCATTTATTGTTAGTCTTGATTTTTTTTAGCCCAACCAATATAAGTTGGGGGTGGGGGCATACACGGGTGGCACTTGGCTGACGCACGCCTACTGAATAAAACCCAGATATCACGTGTGAGTTTTCCTTCACCTGAAGTACATGTTTCTATAAGGTGATTTATATCAATTCTTTCATTACATCCAATACGATCAAGTCTCTTCGCGAACCATCCATGTCCTAGATAGGGTGAGGGTACTTCACCTAGAGGTTCTCCAGTTTCAGGATCTATTTCATGTTCAGAAAGATGTGGAACATTCATATATCCTTCACCCATTTCGTATGCTTCCATAAGCATCTTCATGGATTGTTGAAATGTAAACTGGGTTAACTTCATTTTCGTTAGTAAAACAACGTTTCATATATTTAAGTAGTTTTTGAACAAGGTTTTGTTGGTCCTGGGTTTTTTGAGGGTACCACGTCTCTCCGCTGCGACTCATGAAGTCTTATATGTTTATTGGTGTACAAGAAGTTTTTGTGTTTATTTTTATCACGTGCTTGATGCTTCTTGCGGAGTTGAGGCTCACCTTCACACATTTAGTATTCAGAAAGATTTAACATTCTAAGCCACGACTCCAGATCTTGGTCCACTACAGATACCATAACACCATTAATAGGGAATCGCATATCCGGATCGGGAAATATCTGATGACGACACATGGGACAAGTAGATTTTTCTTGGTCTCGCCATTTCAACAAACAATTCGTATGAAACGTGTGACCACAGGGAGTTTCATAGGAATTGTGGATAGTCATAGGTTCTAAACAGATTGAACAACAAGTATCCTTTATCCTTTTCTCTCTTTCTGCTACCATCCACGCCATATCATATAGAACCTGTGGTGTCACGTGGAACGCGGGGGAGCTGGGGGTGTAGGTAGCCATTCTACTTAAGGGCCTAGTTGTCCTTGACCCTGTTCTATACACATTTTTTGCATAGTATGGAAAAAGGGAACTTTATTACCTTCGTCGTCTATAAGCCACAACCCTTTAGGTTTACCATCAGGTTTAAATTCGTTATTGTACATAGCCCAATACAGAACAAAAGGACAGTTTAGAGTCTTGAACTTATTATATATCTCTACATTGGCATCGGAGTGTTTCTCACCGTCAAACCCAAAACGGTATGAGGGTATCCCAAATTCACCTATCACAATCTTCTGTTCCCAGGGAAAAGTATCAGAATAGTTAGCATATGAATTAATATAATCAAATATACTTGCAATATCTTCGGTTGATTTCTCTTGGAGCTCCCAAGAGGACAGGGACACAAAATCAGTCTGTACATGCGGAAGAACTTCATTGACAATACGTTTCATGTTCTTCTCCCATGCATCGGTTACTCTATTCATTTCTATATAATAGAATACCTTTGCCCGCGAGTCGGGATATTTCTCACGGGCAGTGCGGATCGCTGAGAATCGAATCTGGTGCCACTCGATCATACCTTGTATTCTCTCAGTTGGTGCATCAATAGATTTATCATTGTTTGGTAGGAGATACCAATCACCTTCCCAATTTCCTAGACAGAACACCTTGTCTTGATTTTGATACTTATCAAGTAGACTCATCACAAATTTGTAGGTTTCCCCGTATTCGGTCTCAAAATCGACCTTACCAGAGACAAAACTTTTTCCATAACTCCTAAACCATATAAAGTAATACTTGAACGCAGGATCATCGAGTATTTCTTTTATACCCTCCTCATCGTGACGACACTTTATTATGTTAGAACACAGTTCACGGGTCTGTCGGACCTGGACTGTAAATGGGACTTTCTTAACTAGTTGTTGAGTTCCTATCATTTTTTTCTATATTAGAACAATTCTTTTAAATCTTCATGGATTTCATACAAATCTGTAATCTGTTCTAGGGTTGCACGGTTCCAATGGATAGGGCGGCGACAAGAGAAATTAGGAAGCTGACTGACGATCCAGAGGTTTCGATGTCCCTTGGACACTTCATCTGTGTTTTTCTCGATCTCATACATGATATTTTCATAGTCCAATATCTGGTCATGGAAGTCTTCGAGTTCTTCAGTCTCGTAGATCGAATCTAGAAAGAAGTCTTTTCCCGTAAACATTTTGATTCGTTCTATGAGTGCCTTTCGTAAGATTTGACCATGGGAGGCGCTTTGAGAATCTTCGTTGTTGACCATACTGGTCAAGTACCGTGAGGGTCTTTTCTGTGATCTTATAGATTTTATAAAGCGGTGCGCGAGAGCCTGGACCACGGATGATGTCTCCAACACTGTGTTCCATATACTAGTAGGCCTGTTTAAACTTGACTGTGAGTGGAACAGGTTTTTGGTTTATGTTCCTTTTTAAAAATTTACCTGAAACACACCTGCAAGTTTATCGTTACGGAATCCATAGTGGGACAAGTTCAGACAAGGGAACCCATAATGGGAACAGTTCGCACACTTTTCACCCACACAGATATTGTAGGCCCACATGTCCTCGTCATCTATCATGTCAGTGAGTTCGTGTGCTCCGTGTTGGAGGGCACCCTTGTCGCATCCCACAAGGGTCTTAAGACGATCACTAGGCTCATGCCAAATGAACTCATAGGTGTTTATGAGGTCATGAGCGAGGTGAGTCTTGACATAGGTGCGCCAGATGTACCACTGGACATCTTCTGGCAGAGGGCTCATATCGACCATACTTCCTACCCTGTGTCCCGAACAGTCTTGATAGACCCTCGGACATCTTTTTGGTTCAGGAGCCTTTTTAAAAACTAATGAGCATGAAGGTTGTAGCGCTTACCACGGTTGGCCCACTTGAGACGGCGATCAGAAAAGCGGGCCTTGGGAAGCCAGCGGCCATCAACGGTGCACAGCATATTGTCATAGGTTGTGTGAGTATTCTGAGTCGGTTCGTCTTCGTGAGACCACAAATTCTCACGAAGCGTATTCCGGTCTTCGCGTAGACGAAGGTCACGGTAGATCTCGTGGTACTGTGGGTCGTAAGTAAACCCATTCCCGGGACTCAGGAAATCTCTGATCATGTCAGGTATATCCTCCTCGGCTTGCTTACGAGGTAACAGGGACTCAGAATCGTCTATGTCCCACTGAACCCTAACAAAGTTCTTGGTAATCTTGAGAACCTTCTTGACTTTCCACTCTGTCACACGGGAACAAGTGTGTCCGTTGCACATGTGTCCCTTGGTGATACTCTTTCCACAATTTGAACAGACTCCCTCCTCAAATTCCTCAACTAGTTTCACAATGTTGGTCTTGTCGTACCAACTGTTGTCTCCCCCGATCTTGAAAAGATTCACATTAACATGCTTAATCTTGCCAAGATGAGTCCAGGTGTTACCAGCATGGTCCTCGCACAGGATGAGGACATTGCGATTGAGAGAAAGCTTCATGATGTCTGTCTGTTTCTTACTCATACGGACGCCAAAACTTAACACTGCATTGTACAAATTTTTGGTTTAGGTATATTTTAAAAAACTAAGTAAAGAGAACACGGGGCATGATCTTGGGGCGGTCAGGGTCAGTCCACCGCTCCATCATCTTACGCAGACGAACTGACATAGGCTTGTGAGGAGCAGGAGGAGGCTCCCGCGCCAGCATAACAATCTTGTGCTGAAGCTCAGTGGGAAGCTCGCGGAGGGCGACACGAAGAGCGAAAGAGTCCATTGGAGCTTGCTTCTTGCCTTGTGGTCGGGGAAAACTTAATCGTCTTGTGTACATCTTTTTTGTAAAGGGGACTTTTTAAAAAATCTAATTTTCAATGATTTGCTTCATGATTTGGTGCCAAGTAGTAATCTCATTGACCTCAGATTCAAGGAAATGAGACCAGCGAACTGAGCAGTGGATATAGTCAAATTGTGGGTCAGGGCGCTCTTGGATGGGGTGGTCACGCTCTTGGGCCAGAACATCACGGATACAATTGACACAATCAACAATGTGTTCCATATCAACACACTCATAAGCACTTGGTTCTACAGTCACAATGTCTGCAATTTGACGAACAAGATTCATATTGTACTGCTCATCATCAATATCCACAGAGGGGTACAGGTCATTGTAGTGAACGAGAGCCATCTTCCTACTCTGTGGTCGGAGAATACATATGTATTCTTTACACAAGAATTTCGCTGTACATCTTTAAAACTTTTGCAACCTTGTCGCGAGCTCCAGCCTGTAGGGCGTATTCGGAACCCCAAATCTCGACAACGTTGCGTGTTTTATCGTACCACACGTACTTGAGCTTAAGCCAGTCGGTAATACGATAGAAGTTTCGTCCTTCCTTGCCAATAGCTTTCCACATGAATCCTTCGGGATATTCCGAAACATCCAGTTGCGTATAGTGAGCATTCACGGGAGGATCGTATTCAGGCATTTCTTGTTATAACAACGTTACAAGTTTTTAAGTGTGTTTCCACCGTGCAAATCTAAGCTTATCACCTGTGTAGTACTGATAATTTGCAATAAGAACGTTATAATGTTTGTATTGGTCTGGCATGCAAAGAGGAACGGGTGTTACTTCACTAGGGAAACCTACTGTTGAATATACTGCATTGGGATTCCTAATCTCTTTGTAAGACGGAGGAAGATTGTTCCAGAGCCACAGAACATGCTTAGTACAGCTGTGGATCTTATGAAATCTGTTATGGAACTCTTCTGCAAGAGCCATACCTAGTGCACAAGGCCAGCGGGGGTTACAACGAACCCACATGACCATAGCATGCTTAGGATTTGATACAGGCTTGTAGCCAATCTGCGAACCGTCCTTTGTTAAGGGAGCATCAAGAGGTACACCACCTGTATTGAGGTGCCACGCTGTATAAAGCATCTGAACAATTTCCAAAAGAATTTTGTTAACATGCTGGTCACAGTAGAGCTTGGCGCATTCTTTGGGATTCCATGATAGAAAAAAGATATTCATTTAGCCAGTAACTTATTAAGTTCAATCTTCTTCCTAAGTTCAGCACAGTCTTTGCGATATTCGGGATTTCCGCCGCGCACAAGACGGCTACTCAGGATCAATTCGCGTTTGAGTTTCTTGTGTTCTAACCAAGCAGCACGGTCGTGAATACGCACTCCGTCAATATAGATCGGCATCCTTACATATATGTGTGACAACACTTAATTTTAATTTGTGCATATTTTTTAAGTTATGATAGCTCACAGGGGTCTCAAGCTTTTTGAAAACAGGCTTGTCTATTTTCCACCCGTGTCGCGGTTAAAGTGTGTAAGAGGAATCGAGTTTGATGTTCACGAGAACTCCAAAGGAAGAATGGTTGTAACACATGATCACGTGGATTGTGATCGATTGGAGACTGACCTGCTGGGAAACTTCCCAAAATTTGACAGGACAAAACTTATCGTTGATATAAAAACATATAACAATGATGTTGTTATGGCTCAAGAGGTTGTTAAAGACCTAGCTGACATATTTGATGAACACGATTGGGAGCTATGTTCATTTAGTAAAACTTGTGTACAAGAATTAATTAAATTAAATAATGGAAAATTTGATGTTGGTTATATACATAATGGATTGTTAGGTTTTCCTGGGTCGGATTTGGATCTTGATTTTGTTTCTCTTTATTGGGAAAATATCCGCCCAAGAACAATAAAATGGTATCACGAGCGAGGTATAAGGGTATATGCATGGACCGTACCTAATGTAAAAGAAGCGGAACGCCTTAAAGAGATGGGTGTAGATGAGATTATTATAGATGTCTGACGAGCAAAAGATTCTAGATTGTTTTGGTGTGTCACCTTTATCGTTGACCACTATTGGGCGGCGCACGGGGTTGTCTCGTAAACGTATCTACTTTCTTATTAAGAATTACATGACTACATCACTAAAACGAGTTGACCCAACAGAAGTTGGATCAGGGAAGAAACGGGTTCAGGTGTTTGGGCGAGTGCCCGGCGGCGTTTCTGTGAAAGCCCTGTGATAGAACGGGCTGCAATCTGCTTGGACACGAAAACGTTGTCATCGGGGTTCACATCGTACTCGAGAGGCTCTTTCGAGGAGTACACCATGTAGTAGGGGTGAACTATAATCTCAAGCAGATCCTCTGGATCGTACTCATCCTTGAGATTATTGAACTTCTTCTGCATCTCCATAATCTCCTTCATCTTGTCACGAGGCTGTAAAAAGTTCCGAACCTCTGTCATTATAAGGTCTAGGTTGAAATCTTCGGAATCGGTGTCACTCCACTCAGACTCTTCCTCATCTAGCCTAGGCTCCGGTGACACCTCTCTCTGAATAGGTGGATCATCAAATTCACCATCTGATTCAGATTCAGAGTCGCTACCAGACTCATAGTCGCTACCAGACTCGGATGTATTCTCCTCTAGGATGTAATCAAGAGCACGCGAAAACACATCGGTCAGTTGTTGGTCTTCCTTTTCCTGGCGCCATTTGTTTACGGCGTGAGTGAAACCCCGAAAACAAATGTTCTTGCGGCACATAGGACAAGTAGAATTGCCTTTCATGTACCATTCCTTGACACACCCTGAGCAGAACGAGTGGCTACAAACTAGCTTGCAATCAGCATCACAGTCCATGCACACGGAGCAAGACATCTTTTCTTACTCCAAGGACGGGAGATACTTGAATCAGTTCAAGACATGTTTTTGGTTTTAGAATATTTTAAAAAATTGTTCTCTACACATGGGGCACGTGCCTCGCATATCACACCACTGATACACACAGGCTCTACAGAATCTGTGATTGCATGGCGATTTCACCTCTTGGTTTGTTTCGAAGCATATAGGACATTCCTCGTCAATATCATCTGCGGTAAACATATGTTCATAGAACATATCACGTATTGTATAAGGATCTGAAAGATCCTGTTCTTTGTTTTTTTGAAGATAAAGATGTGTAGTCATCATTACCAGTGGAATGCTTCTCATAAAATCTATATTCTTAGATAAAGACCAAAAGATATTGAGATATCCAGCAACATCTCTTGGTGTAGAATCTGACACCTCACCGCGTCTAGACCATTCTAGTATAGAATTCTGTGTTGCATGAAAGTTGCACATATGAAACTCTATACCATAACTCTTTGTTCTTGAATATGTATGTCTTTTACATTGTTCACCTTTTCTCGTTATTCCGCAACACCTCTGCATGTTTATTATATTTTAAGTATATTTCTTTAGTCTTCTTCTTCTTCTTCTTCTTCCTCATCAACTAAAGATTCATCTTCACTTACTTCATCCTCACTCTCCTCGGATGGAACATAATCTGGATCTGTTAAACCATACATGTCATCTCCTAGGTACATAAGACCTAATTCTGATTCAGTGGGATCGTCCATAATTGCAACGATGTGTTCTTTCTGGACATATGTCTCTTCCTTTTCAAAAATATATGAATCATCTGCGTCGCTGTAATACATTAGATTCATATTGTAAAATCCGTCACCTTCATTCAAGATACGACCCACAACAAGCTCTTTCTGCTCGGGAAACTTGCAATCTGCGAAAGCCATTCTTATTCTGTAATGTGTAAGGTTGTAGTTTTTAAGTCGTTTAGGATTTCCACTTGTTCCCACACTTGAGACATGTATGAAACGTTGTCATAGGTTCGTCTGCAGATCGTGTCTGTAATTGATAATACGTGGTCTTGTCACTTTTACACTTTCCACACTTGAACATACCAGAATAATCCTGGAGGCGGTCATTAGCAAGATCCATTTTCATAGCTTTCACCTTTAGTTCTTGTTGGATGGTATCCCATGGTCCACCCGGCCACAACTCATCTGGAGTCATCAGTGGAATCTTGGATGTTTTGATCTCTCCTGTGTTAATACGTTCAAACATATAAGATGTATCAGCTTTGAGATTGAAAAGGATACTCTTGGCTTTGAGTTTATACTTGAGAACAAACTGTCTGTTCTCCCAAGCGGGATTTTTTGTGGTCTTTACGCACCAATTGAAAATTGCCTTCTCTATGTTCATAACATGTTTTTCAGAAACTCTGTCACGGTTCAATTCCGTAATCTTCTGAACAACATGGGTGCGAATAGCTGGCGTAGTCATTTGTTCTTAGTAGTAGTGCCCAGTGGGACTTAATTTATATTCAAGCAAATTTTTTAACAAGTGAACCTCCGCCAGGGCCGTTCACAGTATTTATAGGTAACCGATCTTGGTGTGTGGGATCAAACATATCATTGTATGCGAACACACCACCCACACGTCGTTGTGTATGTTTGAACATTTTTTGTTCGAAAGTCGGCTGAGCATTTATGAGATAGATGAGGAACAAGGCTAAGATTATTGCTACAATTAACATTTATAATATATGAGCTTTTTTTTCAAAAATACAGTCAACATATTTTGCATCTAGAACAAATTGAATCTCGGGAATGTCGACCGGTTTAATAGTTACACCAAATGGATTTTTCTTAGAGACTTTTTCAATCCATGTCGCATCCATTTTCTTAGCTGCGTCATGGATGAGCTTTAGCCATTCTACGTGTGCAGGGACACTTGAATCAAAGTTCTTGATAATCTTGTCCATTATATAAATCTTGCGCTTGGGTCTTTTAAGTTATCATCTGTCCAAAGGGGTCTCCATATTTCAGAGATAAGATATTCATTTATTTTACCAAAATATTTCTCATATGTTTCTCTATAAAAACTCTCTTCCCCAGTCGTTGGGGTATTGTGTTCTCTTGTGATCATAGGATAGTCTTTATAAGATTTTTTGAGATGTGTTACCCAATCATAGCCCACTGCATCACTGAATGCCTCTTTTGTTCTCCACAGTATATCATGAGGAAGATAATCAGTAAATATCTCTCTGAGAGGTGTTTTTTCAGGAGACAACATCTTCAATTGGGGGTCAATCTGAAAGCACACATCAAGAACGCGGTTATCTAAAAAGGGTACACGCAATTCTAATCCGTGTGCAGATGTACAACGGTCTGCTCGGAGTACATCGAATTCGTGCAATTTGTGTACACGTCTGGCAGTCTCGATGTAAAGTTCACGAGGCCCGGGTGCATTTTTGAAATAACGGTAACCTGCTAGGAGTTCGTCACTGCCTTCACCAGACAGAAGAACTTTGTAATCTGTATTTTTGCTTATGTATTTGCAAAGTAGCCACATAGGTACACTAGCTCGGATAGTTGTAGTATCATAGCTCTCCAGACTTCTTATAACCCGGGGGATATATTTCTGAGCATCCTCAAAAACAAAATTTAATACGGTGTGTTTAACCTTCTTTCTTCCTAGACCATGGAAAAAATCAGATACTTTCCTAGCTGCTACCACGTCGGGGCTGTCTTCTTGACCTATTGTGAACATATGCAGACACTCTATATTTGTATGAAAGTAAGCAATAGCACACACAAGACTGCTATCAAGTCCACCCGATAACAAGAAACAAAGGGAACGATCGGAATTGTTTACACGGTCCTGAACAGCTCTTATAAGACCTTGTTTCAATGGTTCTCTAAAATTGTATGATATCTGAGGTGTTGGTGAACACAACTCTCTCCAACGAGTATATGAGTCTGTTATGCTGTTGTAAAAGTGACCAGGTGGGAACACCCCACACTGATACTTTCTAACTGGTTTGATCTCGCTTGAAAATATTACAGTTCCTGGGCGTGGAATACACATAAAAAGTGGTCTAACCCCTACATTGTCCCTTCCTGCAAAGAGGTTCTTTCCGTCATAATAAACAAATGCAAATTCACCTTGTTGACAATTACGCGTCCCTTTGAGAACACCATGCTCCCTGATCTGCCGCCAAAGGGTTCTACAATCAGACTCTACCGGTGAACCACCAAGTTCTAAATGATTGTAAATCTCTCCATTGCACACAAACAGTTCATCTCCAGGGCCTTTAAATGGTTGCATTTCTGAACCCCTGATGGCAAGTCGTGAGAAGTATATTTTTAAGTTTGGGCGTTCTATAACACTTACTTCATCCGGTCCACGGTGATTTATATCTTCTGGAAAAATATCCAGACCATCTTGATTTCCAAAAATGCATAAGATTCCACACATTTAATTATGTTGGGATAATTATAACGATGATATTTCGTAGAAACTCAGTGTCCGATTCTCCAACCGAAACTTACATTAAAAAAATAAAACGTCCTGAACCTAAAATGTGGGACTATATTATAGTTGATGTTGACTCCCCGAACACCGAATCAAGCACAGTATGTGAAGTCCCTCCAGAATGTATCAAAGCCGATCGTGATTGCAACCGGCCCACCAGGATCAGGAAAGACTGCACTACCGTGTCAGGTCGCAGCCGAACGATTCAAGTCTGGGGACGTCCAGAAGATTGTTTTGACCAGACCCATAGTCTGTGCTGGGGAAGATCTGGGGTATTTACCGGGGTCCATTGAAAATAAGATGGACCCTTGGACCCGTCCTATGTTTGATATCCTCGAAAACTATTTTGCAAGAACAAGGATAAAACAGATGGTTGATAATAGAACTATAGAGATTGCTCCGCTTGCGTACATGCGTGGAAGAACATTTAATAATTGTTATATTATTGCCGACGAAATGCAAAACTCAACGCAGCAACAGATGAAGATGGTACTTACGCGCCTGGGTCAGGATTCGCAGATGGTCATTACAGGAGATACTGAGCAGTGTGATCTACCTGATCCAGAACTTGGAGGTCTTCATCAATTGTTGTACAGATTGGACGGGT
>Ga0187217_1000448_pt1 | contig 17220 bp, 19 predicted proteins | sample 15SPOviralmetaG_FD_130165 | JGI IMG/M metagenome (GOLD analysis project Ga0187217, IMG submission 130165) | Marine viral communities from the oligotrophic San Pedro Time Series (SPOT) site, San Pedro Channel, CA, USA - 15 SPOT_SRF_2010-09-15... | ecosystem: Environmental > Aquatic > Marine >... | reverse complement strand
TACACGCCAGATCATTGGAACTTCATCCTCTGGCATAATAATAGCAATGAGTGAGTTATCAATGGTGCCTGCCATACAATCTTGTGCAGCGTGCCATCCTTCATGTCTCATCACCATCATGAGCGTACCAGGTTTACCCATAAAATCTTTGTTTAGAAAGAAGTTATTGGATACAGTATGGTATACACCACGATGTCCTGCAGGGAAATACTTACTATCAGCAAGGAATACACCTACACCAACTTGATTGAGTGAGTGTAACATATTATGAAACTCACCAGTGACACTCGTGAAATCTTCAGTGTTATCATACTCCGATGAGATGTCAAGCATGGAGTTTACTTTCACTACATCATCGGTGCATTCACCTAACAGCATACATCCCATAGAGTGCATGGTATTGTAGTCAGTTTCTTTAATCGGTTCTGCTTGAGCGGGAATAATAATCGCGGTCGCTGCAAGTGCAGCAAGAATTGCATTAGTTAGTTTCATTTAGTTTCATTTCATAGATACCAATTTCGTTTATACTCATCATATTGAAGGAGAGTATAACTCTTTCTTTATCGTTAGTGTTTGGATTTGCATAATGTAAAAGTTGAGAAGGGAAGAAAACGACATCTCCCTCTTTAACATTAGGATTGTAATCCATATGATCCCCAGAAGAAAACTCTGTAAAGGGACTTAAAAAAGTTGTAGAAGAATGTATATTGGGATTATAATCCACATACAAAACTGCTGCCCAACCATTCGATCCATGATTATGGACACAATGGTGATCACCTTTTCTTGCTCGCTGCGTCCATACATTTCTGATGTATGCAGCATGTCCAACATCTTTTCTGAATTGTTGTAGAACTGGTTCTATAAATTCATCAAAGATATCAAAGTAATTTGACTTAGATTTATCTAAGTAATCCGATGATACTGTATCGTCTTCCCTATCATAAGGTGGCAATGCACCTAACAAAATAGGTTTGTAGTAAGACCAATTAGGTACAGTATATTGTAATATAGGAATCTTAAATGGATGATGTATTGTCATAATAATTAATTCATGGGCGAAGAGGGGATCGAACCCCCGACAATCTCCGTGTAAAGGAGGCACTCTACCGCTGAGTTATTCGCCCTTACGAGTAAAACGATAGAGTTCCGTAGAACCCCATACCATTTTACCTGTTTTTAGGTCTAGACCTCGATCACAAGTATGTAGTTTGTCACCATAAGCATGGATTTCAGAGATTACTTTATCACCCCTATAACCAGTACAATTTTCACCGATTATTTCTCCATGCCAAACTTGACCGTCGAACGTAAACAGTATATCACAGTCTTCGTGTCTTGTCCAGTCTAGATGATAATTTTCTACAATAACTTCGCTGTCAGAGAGATAAACAAATTTATGATTCTTTTTCCGATAAGGACTACTAGGGCCCTCACATCTTTTAAAATTCATTGATTGGAAACCCTCTTCATGAGACTTCCAAATAATCTCGACAGAAACCCAATTTGTAGGATCTGATTGTGCTTGATACTTATTTGTCCAATGACCTATCAAACATTCTTCAAGACTCATAGCATCTCTCTCAACCCCTACATGGTTATTCTAAATTAAAATAGTTTTCTTGTCAAGTCAATCTTCATAAACCAAACATTCTGGTTCTGAAGGATTTTTATCACAGAATAGTTCTATGTAACTAGGATCATGATGATCTCCTGCTTCAATCTCTTCTTTATGATTTTCAGCATAATCTTCCAATTCATGCAATTCACCTTCAATGTGGCGACGTTGCTGTGGAGATGTAGACGAGTCGTCTAAGATCTCTTTATCTTTTTTAATGTGTTGCTCGATACTTTCCATAGTACTTCTTTATACAAATAATATTTAGGTAGACCGCCTTGGCACAGAATCTTTCAATAACAAGGCTTCCGTCATCATTGTAGTGCCCATAATTTTATGTGTCAATCCACCAATGACATATCTTCCACTGTACTTTCTATCTATATCCGTAGTAGTATTCCTTTTATAGGTTGCAGGCAGAATTACTTTTATCCCTGATCCTGCATACAAATCAAGGTTGCCAGGAACTGTAATCATCAATTTAATATTTTTTAAGGATTCAATTCTCATCCATTGATATGCTTGAAGTTCTACTAGTTCTTCATAATTTTTTTGAGGATTTTCTTGAAATTTAGGATCAAAAATTTGATTTGATAATGAAGTATATCTCACTCTTCTTGGATAGTTGACAATTTCTTGAATTGACTTATCCATAATTGATAATGGATTGACTGATCTTTTTTCACCTAAGTGTGACATTTTTGGCCACATTTCAGAAATTCCATAACGATAAGCATCAACTGACATATCAGTACTCAACCCCATCTTAGATTGTGTTACAGTGACAGGATCAAACCCAATACTAAACCCAGACCACGAACCATGGCGCAATCCAGATAAGAAGTCTCTTTCTTCTGGAAATACAACAGATTCAATTTTAAATTGATCACTTTCCGCTGTACCTGATTGTTTTGTACTGTACACATATGTGTACAATTTAGTTTCACCTGTAGTAAAATTAGTCTTTGACTCAGATTGTTTATTTACATTATCAATAATTTTATCGATAGACTTAAAATTAAACCCTAAAGAATTTTCATAGAAAATAAATCCATTTTGAAGAGTGCCACCTTTTCTTGCCTTTCTCACAGACCTTTGTGCAATCCAGTAAATGCAATCGAATGGTCTCCAATTTGGTGATACAAATTGTTGCTTATTTACACTCTCTTCAACAAATACACTCTTTTTAGTTTTTATAAATCTACCATCTGTACGTAAAAGTTGCTCTACAATACTAGAAGACTCTGTGGATTTAAATATAACTTCACTATTTCCAAATACATTGTTGATTTCATTTTTAAAAAATTCATCACTGGCACAATTTACGATAAATGAATCTGCTGCCGCCATCCTGGTTCTTGCTTCAATATCATAAGCTCTTAAATTATAGGATCTATCAAGAATTGTCCCTTTAATCTGAATCCTAAACAATTCAGATCCAGTCATGGCACCAATAAATCCAGAACCATCGTTAAAAATAAGTTTTGCTTCTATAGTTGATGAAGTAATACTTTCGTAAATTTCCATACCTACAATAAAATCGTAGATATCATCATTACCATCATCACTCTGAAGTTTTTTACCATCTCTAAAGACGTTTACTTTTACCTCAACATCTCCTGCCTCAGATCTTTTAATCGTCATTTAAGTATACCTCTCAAAGGATTAAGAGTGGATTGTAAAGTTGATGCAATTGATTTCGTAGGACTAGATCCTCCTCCTACCATCATTGGTTGATTATTGTTAGAACTTGACATTGCCACCTGAACTGCTTGTTTTGCTGCTAGTATTGCTTGACTATTTACACCATTTTGTTGTGCAATAGCAGAGAGAGCAGTCTGAATCATTTGTTGACTTTTTTCGGTTATAGTATTACGAGCATTATTTCTTTCATCTGTTTGTGATTGAATTGATGACTGATTTGTTCCTGTTGGTGGAAGGAATTTACTCTCAGGAGCAGAATTACCACCAGCACCAATTCTTAATCCAGTAGCACTCGATGCTTTTCCTCCAGTGATACTCGCTATGATTGATTTTGCTTTTGGTGATAATGGTGCTCTTGGTTTACCACTATCCATATCAAAACTAGAACCAGTTCCTCCATTACCAGTAGAAGGACCATAATCACCAGCACCATATCCACCACCAGTGCCACCATTCTCAATTTCAGCAAGTGAATGTTTGACATCTTTATTACCAGCAGTATTAAAGAAGTGATTTTTATATTTAACTACATTGACATTTTGTGAGGGGTCATTAAATGCAGAACCAGTTCTAAATCCAGTAGAAGCCATTAAGTAGTTAATTTGTGCTGCTTGTAAACCTTCTGCTTCAAGAGTTCCTCTGAGATTTGCAGGATTTCTTGCCATTTCAATTGCTTCCTTGGCAGATTGCATCTGTGCCGCTGATCTACTATCATTAATACTACCACTACTAACAGGTTCATATTGATGTCTACCCATAATAACACCAGTCACAGACTTATCATTCGCCATAAACATTCCAGGTCCAACTTTTCCTGATTGAATAAGTCCTGCCCTGTTCAATACAGAACGAGCAACAAGTGACATACCAATCTTACCTTCACCACCTGCTTCTGCAAGAACTAAACGTTGTAGTAAAGCATATTCACTACTATTCATCGCTCCTGCTTTCTGAGCTCCTCCACCATTTGCACCTGCACCAGGACCAACTTCTTTAAGTAGAGGAGGATTTGACATACCCATAAATTTCTTCATCATCTGACGAAGTTTATCTCCACCCGTACCATCTTTTTCATTTCTGGATAATTTATGCAAGTCAGAACGCTCACCAGTACCATTCCAGAATTGAGGACCATAGTTATCATGAGGTGATCTACCATCTTTGTTTGACGCTGCTTCAGCGTGCGTCATAACTCTTTTTACGGTAACATCAGATGGTTTCCATCCCCAACCTTTAGCAACAACCGCTGCTTCTCCCATCAAACCATCAAGTTGAGGTTTTGTTGGTCCGTAACTCTCCCAATTCCAATCTTTCATGGCAGCAATTGAAAGACCTACATTTCCTGTGTTCCTGTAGTATGTGTGAGCACCATGTCGATCATATGGTAAATGCTTATATAATGTACCATCACCTTGAACAGTAGTGTGATAAGGACCTGCCTTCCAATTATGTCTACTAGCAGTCCAATGCAAATAAATCTGTTTATTTAAATTGCCACCATTTGAAAAACTAGGAAGTCCACCACCTTGAGACATAAATTTAGACTCAGGTGCAAAACTAGGCATAACATTCTGAGACTTAGGTTCTTTAAAACCCTTTCCTGGATTAAATCCACCTTGGAATCCATTCACCATTCCACCGATGTCAAATCCTTGACTCTTCGCTTCACCCATCCTTCTGGAAGTTAGATGCGGTTGCGTCTTTGTCCCAGGAGCATTAAGAGGACCGACGAAAGCTCCCCCATTTGCCTTTCTAGCAACATATTCACGTCCGTGTCCGATAAACGAGGTCGATCTCCCCCCGTCCAGTGATACGGGATATCCTGATTGTGGTCCATTAATAAATCCTCCTGATGCTCTTTGGGGTAGTAGATTTACTTTACCACCTTTAGAAAATCCTTCAGGTTTATTTGCTGGTTCTTGACCATCTTCTACTTCGGTAGCAGTAGTTTCACCGTCTTTGAGATAGTTATATGCTTTAACTCCAGCAAAAGTACCCGCTGCTGCAAGTCCAAGAGCTAAACCTCTACCTAATAGTCCTCTTCTTCCTTTAATAAGATTATTACGAAAGAAAATTAATACGTTACCAAAATCGGTAATAATCCTAGTTGGATTGGCTAACCAGCGAAGACCTAATAATAGTGTTCCAAGTCCTGTTAATCCTCTTACAAGTCCCCCTATTCTTTCCCAAGGACTAGAATCATCTGATAATAAAGTGTATAATCCTTCAATAGTATTAACTACACCAAATTTTGCTACATCAAAGATGAAAGTTACTAACTTAGAGATAGCGTCTATGATATTTTTTACTTTCTCTCTATTAGCAGGATCTCCCAACCATTTTAGAGCAGGGATTATAATAGCAACCTTTAATAACCCACCCAACATTTTCATCAACCCCTCTATAAAACTAGGGGTTTTAAACATTTCACCTATTGATCCACCAGTCTTCTTTTTCTGCTTCTTTGCTTTTGTATATTGAGCATCAAAGTCTTTTCTAGTTGCGGTTGACGCATCTAGTCGTGCAAGTTGTATTTTTTTTAGATCACCAAGAATTTTTCCAATAGAATTTACTGTTGCACCTAAATTATTGACAGCAATAGTGTTTTTATGGATTGCTTTTACAGAAGCATTGGCACCATCTCCTCCAGATGGATCCTTTACCTGTACAAACTTGTAGAAATTAATTTTTGTGCTTTTTTGTATAGTTGCCATTATCGCATTCTAGTTTGCAAAGATGTAGGAGTTGCTTTCACAACACCTCCCCCAGTATTTATTGGTACTGCTTGAGGAATAGGAACAACCTTTTCTATAATCATAGGAATAGGAATGAACTCCATAGTCTGCTCCATAGCATACCTAGCAGAAATACCACCCTCTCGGAATGCTTGTTGAGTCGCATTCTGCACTACACCAAGTGCCTCAGGATTAACTCCTAATTCCGACGCGATCTGTCTCAAAGAACCTATACGATCATTACCAAATGCACCAGTGACAGATTTAATAATACTACCCATACCAAAGTTATTGGCAATATTACTTACTTGAGGACTAATCATATTAAGTCCACCTTGTAAAGCACCTCCAAAGTTTCCACTTATAACATTCGATGCAATACCTCCAAGAGGACTATTCATAAAATTACCAACTTGACTCATAACCCCACTTACGCCAGGAATCATTCCTAACATCGACATAGGATTACCAGTAGCAAGTGTATTAATACCTGCCATGATAGGTGCAGCACCAGGAATAAAGGATGCAGCAGTTCCAAGCACCTGCCCAACTGGACTTTGCATAACACCACTGACTGCATTACCTACACCTTTAAAAGCATTACCAACGTTTTTAACTACACCACCAAGGAACATTTCTTGTTGGGGAACTTCTTGTCCTGTAACTTCTTGGAATGTATTTGGTCTATGTAAAAACTCCCAGATTGCAGGACCAGAATTCCATACAGCACCAATAGTATCAAAGATTGGTTTGATACCTTTGTCATAAACATACCCTGGAAGGTTACTAACAATTTTCCAGGTTTCATCAATTGCCTTGATAGCAGGTTCAATATATCCCATGATGGGATCAATAATCATCTGCCCAATTTCTTTTGTTTTTGCTATTGCTTGACTAATCTTTTTGCTAGTTGCAGCACCAACAGATTTCAACATCTCAGGAATCTGTGTCAGTGGTGCTCCAAGCATCACTAACAATGAACCCAACTTGCTAATTGCTTCTCCTGGTCTGAATCCTACTACAGCATCTCGGATTCCTTCAACTAAACCTCTGACTTTATTAAATGCCCACGAAACTGCTGCTTCAGCAGAAGTTTTAATAATGGACATCAAAATAGGAGCACCCTCAGCAAAAATTTGCCCAAGTCCTTTAGCACCAGATAAGATCGTGTCAAAGATAACTTTGACTAACTCTTGTGGACCATTAACAACATATTTTTGAAAGGCTTCCCACATTGCTTCACGCCATGGTTTCGAGACTTCCATCATATGAGTGAAGAAATCTGCTGCAGCACCACTGGCATAATTCCACATGTTCATCATAGAGCCCCAGGCACTACTCATAACATCTTGACCGATGTTTAGGAATGTTTCCCAGGCACCTGCCCAGAAATCTCCATTCATAATATAGTCATTCCAAAGAGTTTTTATACCACCAACAAGTTTCTTGCCCATAGCACCAAGGTCGGCACCTAAGTTTGCCTTACCTAGCATCAGGTCATATAAGTATCCACCGATTGCCTCACCTGCAATGCCACCAAGCATTGCACCAACAAATGCACCTAAAGGTATTGTAATGGGTGCTGCAGGACCACCCAGAGCACCTATAGCGCCACCTGCCCAACCACCTAAGAATGTACCAATACCATCACCAACACCCATCATGAGCGATTTGGCGATAGACTCACCCATGATCCAATTTAAGGCAGCAGTCAGTAAACCACTTATAAGTGGTAACTTAAATGCACCAATTAATTTCTTTAATCCTGTTACACCACCTCTTCCGATAACTTTCAGGAAGAAACGATGCGTTGCCCTAGTTATATTTTTACCACCATATTTAAAAACCTGTCCAGTAGCTTTCTTACCAACCTGTTCACCAGTTCCTTCAAGAGATTCTTTAGTGGCAACCTTTCGTGCTTGCTCTAATTGGAAAGGAGATAGTTTAGGACTAGGTTTTACTGTTGGTTTTACTGTTGGTTTATTTGCTGTTGGTTTTTGAGTAACCCTTCCTTTTTTATCAACTCTTGGTGGGCGATCACCTCGCCTTCCAAGCATATCGACCAAACCTAGAATATCACTAATTAAACTGAATGGATTCATCAGGTATTTCAACCCAATGATCCCCAACATTATTTTACCAAGACCACCCAATCTGGATATAAAGGATCCATTTGGATCTGTTAAATCGGCAAATCCATTTAAGATATTTTCAGTAAATCCCTTCGCCCAACCAAATAACTTGTCAAAGACAAACTTAGTCTTCTCTAAAAATTCTTTTAACTTATGTTTATTATTTTCGTCTCCAACCCACTTAAGTACTTCTCTAGTAATAGCAAATGTAGCTATCTTAAGTAAAAATTGTCCAATAGGACCTAAGAACTTCTCTACCCAACTAAGTCCAGTTTTAGCAACTTTCTTTATTTTACTGCCAAATTTAGGTTTTTCTTTTGCTAACTTCTTCTGCTCTACAGCATCTTCCGCTGCAGAATCTAATTCTCTTCTTTCTCTACGACGTTCTGCTTGTGCCCTTGCTCTATCATCCTTTATCTGAGCAATAGCAATCTTCTCAAAATCAGAAATAACAAATCCTATTGACGATGCAGTAGAACCCAGTCTATTAAATGCTAGTGTTTGTTTTCTTGCAGCAGCTGCTACTGGATCACCTTTTGTCAGTGTTCCAGGATTTACAAATTTATAGACTTGTAATTTAGCCACTAGATCTTTGCTGCTCCTTCATTCTACGTTCCTCTTCTTTTAGGAATGTTACCAACATATTGACATATATCTCCTTCTCCCAAGGCATCAAATTATCAATATGATCAATATTCCATTTATGATGATGCATTAATGCAAAATTACCTTCATAATAAGAACGGAGATTTGTGTGAAGGAGTGCTATGCGAAAAAACTCGCTAATCCCTCAAGTTCAACCTCACTATCAACTTTAGTATTTGGATTGGTAACTGTCACTTTATGCGACAATTTAGGCATTTTTTCAAAAAATTCCTGAATCATACCAAATTGCTTACTACTTAGTTGATCAAAAAATTCTAGTAGTTCTTTTTTAGGAACAGTAGAACAATCATAAACTTGATTTGCATCAGAAATTGTTTCTACACAACTTGCTGCCATATCAAAAACTTGATCAATACCACCACCTTCATCAGAAAAATTCATAGAAACAAATGTTTCAAGACTGGGGTATCCCATTGTAATAGCAACTTCATCAGAAATTTTGATATCCTTTTTATGTCCTCTAGTTTTTACAACTTTGATTTCATCTAAAGGAATAGAGACAGTTACAGTTGTCTCTTCATCATCAGGACAAGTTACAGAAACGTCCACTGTTTCACCAACAGACTTTGTTCGAATTTGTAAAAAAACAAATTCAATATCAAATGTGGCAAGTTTTTCTACATCCGCAATATCTGTACATTCTTTGATGATGTCTTTGATTGCGGTAACAATGCTATCTTGCTCACCAGTTTCTGTAGCGAGGAGAAGAAGTTTTTCTTCTTTTACCAAAAAGGGTCTAAAATTTACCGTTCTACCATCAGAGGGTAGTTTTAGTTTGTACTTAGGTACATTTAACTTAGGTAATGCCATAGAGATTCACATCAGTAATTGTATTTAGGCAAAATTCCCAGATGATAGTGGGAACCCAGAAAATAGATTACTAGCAAAATCAGAACTATTCCTTGAAGTTTCTTTATCTGTATTATTATCACGTCTGGCAGGAACAGTAACTGATCTCAATAGACCAGGATCATCGAACTTACCAGCAGTAAAGAAACGATACCTCTCATAATAAAAACCTACATTTAAAGTCATTGACTGAGCTTGAGCATTATTTAATTGAACAGAACCAATATTATATGGATATAAATTCTGAAGTTCCCATGCAGCAGTCAATTGATACTTTCTTGCTAACAAAAGACTTGCACCTCCATTTTGTCTTATAGCACGAATCATCTTAGGATCACTAACTGCTATATCTCCACCACCTCTTTCCCATTTGTAAATATACATTCTGGGACAAGTATAATCTTGATAATACCTTGTATATTGCTCACTATCACTCGCCATCATAGTTGTCCATCTCTCAAAGAAATTTCTTGAGTATTGAGAGCGTGGCATTCTAAAGTTTATACTAATCTGACTGTATGCTGTATTTGTTGCATACTTGAATGGTGCTCCAACATAAGGTGTTTGTGCAGTAGTAATCTGTTTGCTTGGAAGATTTACAGTATCTGCATAAAAATCAAGCAACCAATCTAAATCGCCTGTCTCAACTTGCATCCTTGGACTTGCAACATTACCACTACCTTGACGCATCATAGGTGGTGTAGAAAATCTTACAGAGAATAAGTTGGTAAAACTAATAGAGTTGTCTCTGCCTTTAGTCTGAGACAAAAACTCCTGAAATGAATTATATCTTGCGTTCTGTTTATTTGGGATGCCCATTAGATTTTAAGTTCTTTCTCTGTGATTAACATAAATTCCCAACCATTATCTATACAAAACTCAGTTGCTGCTTTCCACTTTGCTTGATTTACAGCATAAGTCACAACTTCATTAATATATCTCTTAGTATTTCGTTTTTGAGTTTTTGGTTCTTTGGTTTGTTTAAAAGGTTTCACTTCGACCAAATATTTTTTCCTTGCAATTTTTACATAAAAATCTGGAAAATATCTATGTCGTCTTCCATCGACAGGAGAAACATAAGGAATAATAATCTCTTCACTACCCCATTCCTCTACAGAGGGAGTAATGTCGCACCATTTCATAAATTTATACTCCCAAGAGGAGCGATACACCACATTATTTGAATCACCTTTGTACTTCCTCGGAAAGGAAACACGATACTTACCTTGATATCTCATAAATACATAGAGGTCACATAGTATTTAGGGGTTATCTTGGCAATATATCGTTACCCACTACAAGCACCCGTATCAGGTAAAAAGGCAGTAGATAATCCTACTCAGATGGTTGACTATGTAATGTTTCAAAGAAAAAGAATAAATTATGATGACAACAGTACTAGTTATTATGGTTTAAACGTTCCTAATAATAAGGTTTCTGTAAAAAAGAATCGAGAGCGAGTATATATTGCTATGCCGCAAAACATTCAAGCAGCATATTCACCAACATATCGTAAAGTTGATATGGGTGTTGCTGGAATGGCAATGGCAGAAGGTTTGCAGGCATCAGGTGTTGAGGGTATTGTTGATGCATTACAAACAGCAGCAAGTTCGGCATTACCAGAATTTACAACTGGAGCACTAGCACAAGTTGCTCAGGGTGCTGCCAATGCCTTAGGATTAGCAGGTAATGCGGATACTAATGCACTACAAGCATTAACTCAGGGAAAGATATTCAATCCTTACTCCGAACAACTGTTCAGCAATATGAACTTTAGGACTCATAATTTTACATTTAAAATGTTTGCCCGTAGTGAGAGAGAATCTCAAGAAATTCACAATATTATTAAATATTTGAAACAAGGTGCTTTACCGATATATGGAGATGCCAAAAAGGGAAAACCTGCTCGCTTCTTTGAGGTTCCTGATAAATTTGACATTAAATTTGTTCGTTTAAGTCCTGATGGTAAAAAAATGGGTGATAGTGAAGATCTTCATTATAAGATGCATACATCAGTTTGTACTGGAATTGATGTGAACTATACTCCAGATGGTCAATATAATGCTATCAAGAATAACAATCTTGGTACTGGAGATGATAAACCCCTACAAGTTCCTGCAGTCAATGTAACTATTAGATTTACAGAAACTCAACTTGTAACTCAGCAACAAATTTCAGAGGGATTCTAAAATGGCAGGATATTTTTCTTATTTTCCTAATGTATATGTTGGAGAGGGTGTCAGAGACGACGAGGCATTTAAATATCGCCTGGTTAAAAATATTTTTAGAAAAGTTAGAGCAAGACCCGATCTAAATCAATACACAACTCTTTTTGAGTCGTATTCGATTCAAACTGGTGAAACTCCTGCTATGATTGCTTCAAGATTATTTGATGATCCATATATGGACTGGACAATTCTTCTAGTTAATGACATTATTGACGTATATGAAGAGTGGCCAAAAAGTGAAGACCACTTAGTAAATTATGTGAATGAAAAATATTCTGGTAAAAGCGACAGTATTCACCATTGGGAAACTAACGAAATTATGCTTGATGATGGTATAACAACACTGGTTAAAGAAGGCATTGAAGTTAATGAAAACTGGAGAGTCATAATGCCAGATGGAACTGTAAAAACAGCAGAAGAATCAATATATCCAGTAAATAATTACGAATATGAGTATTTTAAAAATGAAGTAAAACGACAAATTTTACTTCCTATCAATAATATGGTAGAACTTATGGTTGAAGAATTTGAAGATTTGGTTGCATATGCTCCTCATAATGAACTTGATAATGCAAATAATAAAAAAACAGTAATGAATATTAGTTCCAGATTTCTTAATAATACTGGATCAGTCAGTTTTGCTAGTGCTATCCAATCACAGTTAACTACTGGTGGAGAGGTCACATTTAATGATGGACCATCAACAGGATTTGGTGTTGGAGTTGCTACATCTGTAAGTACAACTACATCAACAACGACTAGTAGTGGTGCTTCAGCATCTGATACTACTAGCACCACAAGTAGTAGTTCTGGAGGTACTAGTTATTCTCCAAGTTCCTCCTCAAGTTCTTCTTCAAGTTCTCCTCCAAGTTCTTCTTCGGGTTACAGCGGTGGATACTAATAACAGCAGTATAAATTTAGACATAACAAAAGACGGACTTGAATTGATTTACAAGTCCGTCTGTTTCCATTTAGATAAATGGCCTGGTGGTGATTCTTATGAACAAGTTAACTTAGGTCATTTAAAGAGTAACTTATTTCGTATTTTATTGGAGAGTCAATTTCCAGAAAACTTTACTGAATGATTTTTTGGCGGAGATTTTTTCCGCCGTTTCAGGGAATCAAAAATCGAATTTCGTTTTAACCCCCATCAACCTGACATCCTACCAGTGCTCCACTGACAATGCCAAGAGGGATCGCCCAGAGGCGTCCTTCTTTACGAGATAGAGCAGCACCTGCTCCACCTCCAGCAATGCCACCTAAGATTGAACCTTCGATGCAAGAGTTATCATCAGTTCCGCCGACTTCAGATTGATTGGTGGGCGGATAGTTTCTGGTATTACAAGCAACTTCTACTCGCTCTCTATATGACGAAACATATCCAGGAGAGTTAGATGTTCCAGGAATATACTCTTCGCGATATTCTTTACGATAGCATTTGTTTTCCGAGGCATATCCTCTTTGAGATTGATATGCTTGACGGTTGCTTCGGTCACCAATACTCTCTGCATTAACAGGTAAAGCAGAGAGTAGCATTAGAGTGGCAAGTAAAACTTTCATCAGTCTTCTTCAGCGAGTTTAGCAAAATAAGATAGAGTATCTTCTTCGTCTTCTACAGGAGAAGCGGCAACTGCACTTTCACGAAGACCTGTGATATCAGCATCATTGAAACCACCAACAGGAGCAGCAAAGACTTCCTCTTCAGACTCATCAACACGAGGTGCTGATGAAGCACCTCTGCCAAGAACTAGATTTAGACGTGCTGTAAGTTGCTCATAAGACTTGAAGTTCTTAGTATCTTCAAACTCTGCCAGAGAGTTACCTTCTTTCCAAATAGATTCCAGTTTGTCATCATCAAAGTTAGAAAGAGTGCCAGGTGCAGCAAACTCAGACTTATCATAGTTCCAGTAACCATCAACCTTACGGATCTTCAGTTTGAAGTCAGCACCCTTCCAGAAGTTAAACGGATCGATAGGTGATTCGTCAGCAAATGCAGGTTGCATTGCTTCAACCAGTTTGTCAAAGATCTTCTTACCAAACTTGTAAAGGAAGACACGACCTTCATTCTCAGGATGAGCAGGATCTTGAACAACGTAAATGTTGCTGTAGTAGGAGAGTTTACGCTTTTGAGCGCGAGCGATCTCCTTATCGCTATCACGACCGCTGTTCCACAGTTCGCGATTCATTTCACCGACAGGATCATCCTTACCAATAGTGGTGAGAGAGTTCTCAATGTACCACTGTCCACCAGGACCCTTGAATGCGTGACTCCAGACCTTCGCCCAAGGCATATCTTCGCCATCAGGAGCAGGGAGGAATCGGATGACTGCGTATCCATTACCAGACTTATCAAGTTCAGGTTTCCAGAAACGTTCGTCGGCAGAAGAACCAGCAGCAGTAGGCTGACTCAGTTTATCAATCTCTCGGGTGAGTTTTGCAAAGGTATCACCTTTAGATGACGCCTTCTTAAGCGAGGCAAATGACATGTTTGTATTCTCCGTATTGAGTGTGTGTTTTGTTTGCTACTAGATCATCGTAGCATACTATGTAGTCTTAGTCAACCTCGCGTTGTGCCGCTGCTTCAAGTGTCTCCACCATAGCATCCATGCACTCAGCAAGGTCTTTATAACCAAATGCATTTGACAATGCATTGATTCTTGTCTTCATGTCTGCTGCTTCAGGATCTTCTGCTGCAGCAAGGCATAGTCTACCATAAAAAGTCTTTTGTTTATCGATAAGATTCTTACAATCTTCAATATGATCTATTTTTTCTTGCTTGTTCATGGTAGCAAGTTGTGGAGTCATATTTGCAATTTCCTGGTAGGTATTGAAAATATCATGCAAATTTGTTTGCACTTGTTCGGACTTAAAAAAATTACTCATAACTTTGTTCGTATGACGGTTAATATTACTTGTCTATATTTGGAACAGTCAATATCTAAAAATGGTTTATAATTTAACACCTTCTTTCTAATATCTTTCCAAATTGGATCCTTTAATTTTTTATCAAACTTTCCAATATATCTTAAACATGTCTCAAATACAACTAGTGTCTCTAATGATATCTCTCCAGAAAGATAATGCCTAAGAAGAGGAGGATGTGATCCTTCCTTTACTTCAAATATTTTATCGAACTTATCTTGATAAGGTGATTCATAATATGTTAACAAGAGATCAACATCCTGTCTGAATTTATAACAAAACGATTCTTGTTGTGCTTTCCATCTCTCGTAGTTGTCATTACTAAAAGACTTTATATATCCACCAGGATCACTCATAAAATTAGCAACAAAGTAATTTAGGATTTGATCCTGACTATACCTTGTTGCTAATTTTTTAAAGAAATAACGATCACGCCTTTGCTCAAATGCTTTTTCAGAGACATTTACTTTACCTCTATACTTTACATAATCATACTTATCGTTGGTGAAGTGCATTCGTAATGCCAGATACATTTTGTACACTTCATAACCAGTCACAGTGGCAAGACTCCTTTAGATCGTTTCTTCATATAGTTTAGACGCTCTGCTTCATGTCGCAAGCGTTCTTTTAGTGGTTTTGACATTAGTTTAGGAACAGTTTCAATCTCAATTTCATTTTCTTGGCAGTAAGTTACGACTGCTTCAATGTATGAAATGAGACCGTTGCTACGCTTAACCAAACGCTCAATCTCTTGAGAAAATTTGATGGGCGTTAGAAACTTATCCTCTAAATGTTTCTCAGGCATTTGTGGTTCCCCTAACAAATTCTTCAATATAGGATTTGAGTAATTGTAAATAGTCATCAAGATTGTACTTCTGAAATACTTGAATAGTGCCCTCTTCAGTGGCGATAAGTGTGACAATTTTCTTTACCTCCAGACCTGAACGCTCAAGGAACATTGCTGCATATGCAGTCTCTTGAACAAAATAATGTTCAACCCAATCTTCCTTTTTTTCTTTTGTTGAGGTCTTGAAATCGATTACTGCCAACTCACCATCAAACTCAGCAATGCAGTCTACACGACCAGCTAAACCGAGATAATGAGAGTAAAGAAAAGTCTCTAAACAATGAATATTGTTGATACGATTTAACGTAGACTTTGCAGACTGGAACATTCTAACAGATAATGGATTGTTTTCCAAGTATTTGTTTAAATCCAACACACCATTGAAATAATCTTCAGTGATGGAATGGAATGCAGTTCCTCTTTGTGTTGCTCTAGCAGTGATTCGATTTGCTTCCGTTTCACCAATTTTAGTTCTCCATTTTTTGAAGAACTGAGCGTTCTTAAACGATGTGACGGAAGTAACACTCGGATAATATTTATCTGCACCAGGAATAGGATAAAATCTAGTCCCATTGCGAGTCACAGGATCAACCTCAACATGTTCGGTGAGGTTTACATTAATAAAATTAAACATTAAAAACCTAAATTGTACTTAGTAAGAAGATATGCTTTTACTAATCCAGAACGAACGATGTCATCAATACCAAACTCAACACAAGTAAACTCGCGCATTGCTTGAAGAATACGAATGAAATCTGAGACTCCATTCTTTTCATTGCTTTTAACTAAATCAGATTGAGTGATGTCACCACAGAACATGATCTTAGAGTCCTCACCAATGCGAGTGACCATAGAATCTAGTTCATGGAAGTTCAAGTTTGAGAATTCATCGACAATAACAATAGCATTATCAAGAGTAACTCCACGAATAAAAGAAGTAGACCAAAACGAAATAGTTTCTTGGGCTCGTAAGTTGTCATAAAGCATTTCAAACGAATTATCGTCAGGCATACTGAACATATATCTTACCATATTCTTATATGGAATCTGATAAAGTGCTGATTTATCTTCATGATCACCAGGAAGGAAACCAATCTCTCTTGTAGGAACTAAAGATCTTACAATGTATATCTTATCATAAGGTGTGTTTTCGTCAAGTACCTCCTGCAAAGCAAGATACAAAGTGATAAAAGTTTTACCTGTACCCGCAGCACCATGCAGAAGAATATTCTGTCCTTCAGCATACTGCTCAAAGACAGTCTCTTGATTAGGAGTAAGTGGACTGATAGGCACCATGTAGGACTTATCAATCGGTTTCTTTCTTCTAATTTGTTTAGCACTCATGTTAGATGGTACAGGATTGCTAGTTGTGTTTCGCTTTCTGGCTCTTGGCATATTAAGTAAACCGACTCAGGTTTGATCGCGGATGTGCTTTTTGCACTTTAGACATTACTTCTTTGAAACCATCAGATTGTTTAGGGTTGCCGTAGGTTGTACCTGCGACACCAGCGTGCCAATC
>Ga0187217_1000447_pt1 | contig 17244 bp, 12 predicted proteins | sample 15SPOviralmetaG_FD_130165 | JGI IMG/M metagenome (GOLD analysis project Ga0187217, IMG submission 130165) | Marine viral communities from the oligotrophic San Pedro Time Series (SPOT) site, San Pedro Channel, CA, USA - 15 SPOT_SRF_2010-09-15... | ecosystem: Environmental > Aquatic > Marine >... | reverse complement strand
GAAACTTTAGATCAAGCTTTGGTCTGGGGAGCGCAGTTCGAGCATTCAGCTTATCCAACATCCTACATCCCCACAACCAGCGGCTCCGTAACGCGCTCACCCGATCTTTGCACGATTGAAGGTACGAGCTTCAGCTCTTGGTATAACCAAAGTGAAGGAACGGTGTTTGTTGAGGCTAATGGTTATCCACACCCAGTATCTGAAAAAGCTCTCGTAGCGCTTGCTTTTAGTGACAACACCTATGACAATCGAATTACTCTTGCTGGTTCTACTGGTAGCAATCAGTTCAACTTTGATGTGACCGTTGGCGGTTCTCAACAAAGAGCAATTCTGGGTAACTTTGTAAGCAGTGGACTTAAATCTAGTGGTGGTTATAAATCCACTGGATCTGCTGGTTCTCTTGATGGGGCTGCTGTAGTTACAGCAAACACTCCGAATATCCCATCAGGCATTAGTCAGCTAAGCATTGGTCAAACTCATGCTGGAAGCAGCTTCCTAGACGGCCACATCTCCCGCCTTGCGTACTTCCCCGTTCGGAAGACTGATCAAGAATTAATCGACTTAACAAAACCATGACTGAAGAGCTACTCGAAACCCCACCATCACCCGGTCCTTTCTTCCGGTTTGCTGATGAAACTGCTTGGCTTGATGCTGCTCGTGCTGCTGGATTCATGACTACTGTCACTGATGAAGACGGCAACGAAACAGAACAGCTACAGGCTTACACACACTCCCACGCTATTGATGTTGTGGGGACTATTACAGAAGGTGGTGAGTGGGATGAAGACGGTACTGAGACCGTTGCTCCTACCACCCTTGATGGTTTTCATGTCAACTATGTAGGTGACCTACCCGATGGCTGGGAAGCCTTTGAGGTAGCACCAGACAACCCTTATCGCGTATTTGCGTAATAAGAACGTCCGTTCATCCTTCGGGACGCATGACACCATAAGCATGGAACGGGGCTTGTGGAGGCTTCTATAGAGGTTACTATGCAAGGCAAGACTTATTGCTATCGTGGTGTAAAGTACACCAAGTGAGATAGATCTAATGAGGGGTGCAATTCCCCTCTTCACTATTGGCATTGGCCCTTACGAGGATACCCTTTGCCGTCTAGACGGTGGGATAGACCACAATACAAATTAAACATCAAACGTTTGGTGACAAGTATATCTCTATTATTTATTATTTAAAATGGCTTTTCAATCTTCTGTCAACCCTGCTCAGCTAACTCAGCTGGGTCAGGCTAACCTTGCGGGTGATACCCGCGCTCTCTACTTGAAGTTGTTCAGTGGAGAAATGTTCAAAGGCTTCCAACGTAATACGATCGCTCGCGATCTTGTGATGAAGCGTACACTTAAGAACGGCAAATCTTTGCAGTTCATCTACACCGGACGCACCAAAAGTGAGTTCCATACTCCTGGAAATAGCATTTTGGGTGATAGCAACAATGCACCTCCTGTGGCTGAGAAGACCATCACGGTTGACGATCTGCTGATCAGTTCAGCTTTTGTCTATGACCTTGATGAGACTCTTTCTCATTATGATCTGCGCTCTGAGATTAGCCGTAAGATCGGTTATGCTCTTGCAGAAAAGTATGATCGTTTGATCTTCCGTGCTATCACTCGTGGTGCGCGTGCTGCATCTCCTATTACTGCTAGTGGCTATGTTGAGCCCGGTGGTACTCAGGTTCGTGTTGGTACTACTGCTAATGCTTCTGATGCTTATTCTTCTAGTGCTTTGGTAAATGCATTCTATGATGCTGCCTCTGCACTTGACGAAAAAGGAGTCAGTCAGGATGGGCGTGTGGGTGTTCTTAACCCCCGTCAGTACTATGCACTGATTCAAGCTGCTGGTTCTAATGGTCTTATTAATCGCGATGTACAAGGTACTGCACTGCAAAGCGGTGACGGTATTGTAGAGATTGCTGGTATTAAGATCTACAAGTCCATGAATATTCCTTTCTTCTCTCAGTATGGTACTAAGTACGGTACTGGTTCCGCTACTAACCCTGGCGTTACCGATCCTGGTAACACTGGTTCGTTTGTATCCGAAGCTGTTGAAGATGCTGCCAACGATGTTGCCGGTATCAACAATGAGTACGGTGAAGAAACCGAATTTGCTAATAGCTGTGGTTTGATCTTCCAGCGTGAAGCTGCTGGTTGTGTTGAAGCGATCGCTCCTCAGGTTCAAGTAACCAGTGGTGACGTTTCTGTTATCTATCAGGGTGATGTAATCCTTGGCCGTTTGGCTATGGGTGCTGATTACCTGAATCCAGCTGCTGCTGTTGAACTGTTTGCTGGCACTGCTACCAAGCCTGCCGGATTCTAATTTATCTTATATGGGGAGTCTCTTCGGAGGCTCCTTTTTTTTAACTATTTATTGAGAATAATACTCATTATCAAATTATGCCTTTTCCTACTACTGGCCCAAACACCCAATTACAAGCTGTTAATCAGATCCTGGCGTCAGTTGGTCAGGCTCCTGTAAACACGTTAACAACTGAAGAGACTTTTGTTCTTGAATCTACTGGTACATTTGTTGGTTCTATCACTGGTGTAATTTTAACCTCTGAAACCTCTGACCTACAAATTGGTACTTATATTACTGGAACTGGTGTAGAACCTAATACTGCAGTTTCTACAGCAGGTACTGCTCAAGGCACAACACCTGAAACATATCAATACACTGTTAATATTACTCATGCCACACCCACTGGTAGTATTACAATGAATCGTTCAGTTGTCTCTTATAAAGTAGAAACACAAACCAACCCGGACGTTGCGATTGCTTATAACACTTTAAATGAAGTTACACGTGAAGTACAGGCAGAAGGATGGTCTTATAATGTAGAACGTAATTATGATAAATTACAACCTGATACAATTACTAAAAAAGTAACGATACCAAACAATGTAATCCAAATTGATCTTAGTCAAGACTATGTTGCTAACTTAGGTCGTAATGTAGTAAATCGTGGCGGTGTCTTATACGATACTATTAAACATACAGATGTATGGGATACTACAGAAACTCTTTACTTTGATATATTGTGGGAATTTGAATATGTTAATATTCCCCAACCTATCCAAGATTACATTGTATCTCGGGCTGCTTCTGTTGTCTCTAGTCGTTTGGTAGGTGATCCTAATCAATACCAAATGCTACAACAAAAAGAAGCTTATACAAGAGCAATGGCTCTTGAATATGAGTGTAACCAAGGTGATCATAGTTTCTTTGGTTCACCTCAAGGAGGTAATTATTACAAAAGCTACAGTCCCTTTAATACATTGATTCGATAATGCCAGTAGTAACACAACTGACACCTAATTTTCTTGGTGGTGTCTCTAAACAAAATGACGACAAAAAACTAGAAGGTCAGGTATCAGAGTGTATTAACGGATATCCTGATGCTACTTATGGTCTATTAAAAAGACCTGGAATGAAGTTTATTAGTAAACTAAAGAAACAAAATGGAACAGCTTTTACCAAGGCTGAATTAGATAATGCTGCTTGGTTTTCTATTGATAGATCATCTGCTCAATCATATATCGGAGCTATTAAAGGTACTAACATTTATGTATGGACTAAAGAAGGTACGTGGTGTACGGTAACTGCTCCAGGTGGTGGCGCATACTCTACTACATATTTAACTGGTACTACCGAGAACGATTATCATTTTCGTAGTATTCAAGATACAACAATCATTACAAACAAAACTGTAACGAGTGCTATGCAAGCAGCCCCTGAAGAAGGTGTAGATTATGTATCTAATTCAGTTGCTACACTTAAACTGCTTACACTTGTCGCATATGATTATACTGTTACTATTCAAGGTATTGAAGCTAAGGTAACAGCACAATCAAGTACAACATTTGATGATATGTTGTTGTATGATGCTGCTAATGTTAATACTAACCATCATTTAATCGATAAAATTAAAAGTGTTATTGAAGCAGAACATACAGCAGGTAATACAAATTTTGATGGTATTTGGTATTTAGAAGGTTATAACAACAGTATTGTTATCAAACGTGGTACTGGTACTAATACAGTTAAAACTAATTACAGTGCAGTTACTGGTACTCCTGTAGCATTTAACATTGATGCTAGAGGTGGTCTTGATAACACTTCACTTGAAGTATTTGCAGATGAAATAACTGATATATCTAAACTACCCCTTGAATCTTTTACTGATCATAACGTAAAAGTTTTAAACAGTGATAGTGCTGAAGATGATTACTATGTTAAATTTGTTGCTTATGATACTACGTTAAATAGAGGTCGTGGTTTTTGGAAGGAAACCGTAGCACGTGATGCTAGCCCTGGACTTAATGGGGATACTATGCCGCATGAGTTATCTAACACAGGAGCAACTACATTTACTTTTGGTCCTGTTCCTTGGAAGGAAAGACTTGCAGGAGATGATATAACAAGTCCTATCCCTTCTTTTATTGGCAGTACAATTACAGCATCTTTCTTTTATAACAATAGATTTGGTGTGTTGTCTGTAGATAATATCATCTTTAGTGTTGCTAATGATCCTTATAACTTTTTTGCAAAGTCTGCTTTAACACAAATTGGCTCAGATCCTATTGATCTTAATGTATCTAGTGTACGTCCTGTAAAATTATTTAGTGTACTACCATCATCACAAGGTTTAACATTATTTGGAGAACGCCAACAATTCCAAGTGTTCTCATCAGATACAAGTACCCTTACACCATCTACTACTGTTATTAGGACCATATCTAACTATGAAATGGATCCTAATATAGACCCACGTGATGTTGGTACAACAGCTGTCTTTGTCAGTAAAGTACCAGGTTATAGTAAAGCATTTTCTTTACAATTACGAGGTGTTGAGGAAAACCCTACAGTTGTTGATATTAGTAAGCAGGTATTAGAATGGATTCCTGATACCGTAAACGATCTGATTGTAAGCCCTCAGAATTCTCTAGCTGTTTTAGTTGATAAGCATTCGTCTTATATGTATTTATTTAGATACTATAATGATGGAGAAAAGAATCAATTCCAAGCTTGGACTAAATGGCAAGTAAACGGTACAATTCAATCAGCCAGTATTCTAAATGATAATGTTACTTTAATACTTCAACATAAAGATGAATATACTTTACAAACAATAACATTAGATGAAATACCTACAGGTACTGTAACAGCTAATGTTGATAGCGTGTCTGGTAGTCCTTGTTTAGATTTTATGTGTAGACCAGAAAAATTAAGTGGTGGTAATGCTGTAGTTTATGACTCAGTAAATGAAATTACAAAAATCTATGTACCATTTACACCGTTTGATTTAACAAAGGGTAGCATGTTAATAGCTAAACCAGGGGAAGAAGAAGGTTATTATTTAAAAGGTGTCCCTAAATTAGATGGTACAGATTATTATTTTGAAGTACAAAAAGATCAAAGTAACCTTGCTGATTCTATTGTAATTGGTTATAGTTATGACTTTGAAGTAACCTTGCCTAAATTTTATTTTAGACGTGATGCCACTACGACTGATTATACGGCAGCATTAACTATTGCTAGAGTAAAATTATCTGCTAATAGAAATGGTGTATTAACTTTTAAAACAAAATTAAACAGCTCTAAACAATGGACTATTGTTAAAGAGGTTGTTAATTCTGAAGGTTACATAGCATCAACTAATCCAGTAAAACCTGAATACATATTTACTGTACCAATCCATCAACGTAATACTAATTTTGAATTAAAAGTGACAAGTGATTTTCCATACCCTGTATCGTTGGTGTCAATGATGTGGGAAGGTAACTATTCCCCACGTTTTTATAGGAGGGCTTAATGATTAATAAAAATTATGATCTTCTGGGTGAACAGCTCGCTGAGTCTGGACTGGAGATGAGCATTGATTTGTTTACAGGTATTGCTGCAGGTGCTTCTATTATCGGCGGTATTTTTGGTTCATCTCAAGCCGATTCAGCTAACAGAGAAGCTGAACGAGCTCAGAAAAAAGCACAGAAAATTGCTGATAAGCAAGCTGATATTACTAATACATATAATCAAAAAGCTTTTGAAGCAGAAAAACAAGATTACTTTGCTGCACGTCAATTTCAATATAATACAGCAGTTCGGCAATGGCAGTATGATACTGAAATTCAAGATTTTAGATATTTACAAGACGTTAAAAAGTATGGAGCTTCTGTTGATAATTATCAAAATCAACTGGCTTTTAATACTTTGGGCGCACAGATGGCTTATGAGTCACAACAAGCATCTTTTAATGAGCTATTAACATCTACAGCTTTTGAAGGTCAAGCTTCACTGGTTGAAAACTTACAGAACACAGGACGTGCTTCATTAGGACAAGCTGGTAATTCACGAGTAAAAGCTATGCAATCTACCCTTGCTGAACAAGGTAGAAATGCAGCTATTATGTCTGCTAGTTTGGTTAGTGGTGAACGTGAGTTTCAACGTGGTATGCAAGAAGTAGCTTTACAAAAGTATGGTTCAGATCTACAAGCTGCAGCTAATTTAATGATTAAACCACAAGCTTTACCTGAAATAATTAAACCTGTTATGGGTCCAGCACGTACATTTATTGAACCTGCTGAAGTACTTCCTGGTGCTGTACCACCTGCTCAACGTACTAGCACACTTATGCCACTTATTGGTGGTATCACCAGTGCAGCTTCGTCAATTGGTAACTATACTATGAACTTCACTGGGTAATTATGGCACAACGAAAATACACATCTGCCGCAAAAGGCAGAGGCTTTAATGCAGTTACGGTTAGTAATGCAAACATCCAACAGATGTCAGCAGAAAGTAATCGTATTGTAGAAGGTATGCGAGCACGTAGGGATTCTGATTTAGAAAACCAACGCCGTATACTTCAAGATATGGAATCAAACGCAGCCTATTCTGAAAGGACAAGGAAGCGTGATTTTGACATAGCATCTACAAACCTTGACACACAACGTCAACAGCAACAATATAATGCTGAGGCTACACAAGCTAGGATTCGTCAAGAGACTGAACTTGGTACAAAGATCTTTGATTCTATTGCTAGTTTTAGTGCAACAGCTGCTCAAAAATCTCAAGAGTTAAGGAAGGAAAAAGATAAAAAAGATTTTGAGGCAGGGATATTAGATGCAAGTGTAACCTCTGGTCAGTATACTCCTAAAGATTTACAATTTTTAGCAGATTTAAACGAACAAGATAGGCTTTCAACTTTATTAGACAATAATGCGGCTCTTGCTAAGGAACGTGGTTTTGATTCAAATGCTGTTGCTAAATTAATGAATATGTCCGTTAAACAACGGGCAGGTTATTTTTACGGAGCATACCAAACACAAACAAAAATTGGTTTTAGTCAATTTCGGCAAGAGCAAATTACAAATCCTGAAAAAAAAATAGGTGGTGTTAGCTATTTAGAAGCTCAGAATAATTCCTCACTGACTTCAGCTATGAATGCTGAGATTTTATCAGACTGGATTAGTTCTCGTGGTTACCCGCAAAACCACGAAATGTTAAAGGGGGTTTACATTGAAGCTAAAAAAATCAACGATGCCGCCCTTATTGTCTCAATTAATAATGAAACTGAATTTCTTAATAGTGATACTTTAAGGAAACATAATAACGCTGCTTTTAGTAATTTTTCTAGGTACGGTGGTGAAGCTTTTGTTGCACACAAAAACATAAAAGGTAATATTCCTGCACATGAAAATTATTATCGACAGGCAACAGCAATGAGTCCTGATGGTACATTTGTATTATCAGATGCAGACTGGCAAAACACTGATGTTAATTTTGTAAGAGACGCAAACGGTAAAATTACTAAAAAAGGGTTTAAGGGTACTTATCTTCAAGACTACCCAACACGATCCTTAGAAATTCAGAACGCTCGTGAAGACCTCCGTCGTTCTTGGGCAACCAACCAGCGTACAACTGAACGTAATGATTATCAAGCAGAATCAGCTGCATGGTGGCAGGAATATCAAAACAATCCAACACCTGAAACTTTAGCTGCTGCTCAAGAATCTTTTAAAGATAACCAACAAGGTAATCCTGAATGGCTTACAAAAGCAAAGGCTGCTTTAGACCCTCTTAATGCTCCTTATATTCAACAGTTAAAAACACAAGCTAAAGATTTACAAGCTCGTGGTATGTTGAACCAACCTTTTATCAATGAAGTGATGCGGTCTTTACCTCAGCTTGCTGTTGAATTACAGAAATCTAAAGATGATCAAAACCCGTTTCTAAAAAATGAAACTTATGTAGGACAAAGAAAAGTTGTTGGAAAAATAACCAAAAGGCCAACTGTAACTAACCCTAATCCTAAAGATACTGCTGATAGTTTTATTGCTGCTAGAGCATTTCAACGTGAATTTGACGCATATGTAAAAGCAAATGCTGCAGCCGATGGGATTGAAAAAGCTTCTGATGACGCTGCTACAATGCTGCAAGACAAAGTTGCAAAGGCAAGAGATCCAAAGGATAAATATTACGGTAAATATAATCCTGTTACTGGTTTAGTTGAATTCCCAAATATTAGAAAAGATGAAAATTTAACTGGATCTGAAGCTGCAAAAGAACAAGCACAGCAAGTACAAGATGCTTTAAACGATGGTCGCCAACAGGAAATTATTAATAAAAAATATGGTGTTTTAACTCAAACTGAACTTGAAACAGAAATTAAAAATATTAATAAGCCTGGGTATGTACCAAACGTAAAACTATTTCTTGCTTCTAAAGGTTTGTCTGGTGGTGTTTTATCACTATTAAATAAGCAATTAGTTCTTGCTGGAATGGATCCTATTGAACCACCTGAATCTTTAGCACGAGTAGGGGAGTATTCACCTTCTGCTCAAAAACTATTACAACGTTATCTTAATAATAATGTAGCTACACGTGTTCATGGTTATGAAGGTAATAAATTAGGTAACGAGTGGAATCGACATGTATCTCCTGCTGAATACAGAGATATGATTGATACACACTCTAAAACTTATGGTGTACCACCAGCTCTGATTGCAGCAGGTTTAGAAGTAGAATCTGGCTTTAGTAATCAAACCAGTTCTGCTGGTGCAAAAGGTATGGCACAATTTATGGATGCTACTGCTGCACAATACGGTGTAGATGTTAATGATCCTGATTCAAGCATCAAAGGTATGGCTGCTTACATGAAAGACCTTATTGATCAATTTGGTGATCCTATTCTAGCTGCTGGTGCTTATAATGCTGGTCCTTGTAGAATGCAAGAGTATGTACAAAACAACACACCTTTGCCTGCAGAAACTGTAAACCATATGAGAAAGGTTACTAAAGCTCTGTATAAATATAGTAGTGATCCTAGGTTGCTGCAGCGTCCTGAATTAATTAGACAAGGAATGATGCCAGCTGGTTCAGTGGTCCCATATCAGCGTGACACATTACCATCAACAGGCGACCACCTTGACACACGTATTTTAGTAAAATCTGGTCCTAATAAAGGGCAACGTATTGACCCGATGAGTCGTCCTGATCTTCTTAGTAAAGTTTACATTGGTGATAATGTTGATAATGCAGTACCTTTAACATCGTTTGAAGTTACATCTCCTTATGGAGATAGAGTACCACCTGCACCTGGAGCATCGTCTTTTCATGCAGGAATAGATTCCGCTATAGCTAGCGGTAAAAAAATCTTTGTAAAAGATGGTGAAGGTTTTTATAGAGAAAAAAGTGCTAATGTAGTACCTATTACTGACGATGATGGGAATACATTTGAATTTGAATTTTATCATACCGAAAAATAAACTAAACTATGAATTACGATCCTAACGAGATGTTTAGGGTAGACGAAGAAGACCTATTGTTAGATGAAGAGACACAACTTCAAAACGACCTTCTTCGTCAAGCGGCTGAAGAGGAGAAAGCAAAAGCTGCTGCTGCAGTTGAGCCCACTCCTCAAGCTGTACCCGCTCCTACGGGAGAACAAGAACAAGCTCCACAAGCCGAGGTATCTACGGAACCTCAACAAGAACAAGCACCATTTGATAAATCTCAAGATTATTCTTATTACGAAGCCCAAGGGATGAGTCGTAAAGAATGGAACCGCAGGCAAATGGAAACAGGTGTTGATGCTGAACTACCTGGTTTTGCTGAAGATCCAAGGTATGCTGCTGAACTTGCAGCAGCTGTACCTACAGGTGGTCTAGATTTTGGTGTTGATTTAATTAATGTTATACCTGGTGTAAACGTACCTAAACCTACTAAATTTGAAAACGAAACAGCACAAGCAGTAAGAGATATCTCTTCTGTTCTTTTACCTACTATTGCTGGTATTGGTGCTCTTAGAGTTGCTGGCGGTGCTGCTCAAGCCCGTGTAGGTTGGAGTATCGGCAACACACCTTTCATGCAATACATTGGTAATCGTGGTGTTGAAGCATTAGGTGGTCTAGCAGTTGGTGCAGTAAGTAGTGAGTATGAAGGTGAGAACCTATTAGGTATGGCTAAGAAAGCTATCCCTGCTCAATATGACTTTATTCCTGATGACTTAGCTACATTAGATACAGATGAACCTGCTGAAAAACGTAGGAAGAATATCTATGAAGATCTTCTGACTGGACTGGTAGGTGAACTTGCTGTTGGTGTTGTTAGAGCAGGTGCTGGTATTGTAAGTAGTACAGGTTTTTCACGTAAGATCAATCAAATGATTGGTGAAAGCAAAGCAGGACAAGCTTGGTTAGATACAAACTCTCCTCCCCCACGTCCTGTTAATATTGAAGAATCAGTAGAAATTGGTATGCTACGTCAAGAGGATGCTCTTGATGAAATTGGTATGTATAATCTTTCTCAGAATCCTAACTTGGATAAACCTTTAAAAGGTGTCCATGATATGTTTGATTATACTGAAACAGCTGTACGTACTGTAGATGACTTTGGTGTTGTTGGTGCTAGTATTGATGCCGCACGTATTGCACGTAACTTAAATGTAGTAGATGGTCGTATTGGTAATATGATTTCTGAACCTGCATTGCAGTACGGTTTACGTGGTAGCGGTAACATTGATGAGGTTGTCCTTGGACTTGCTGATCAATTGCGTCAAGCTGATCGTATTGGTATGAAAGGTCGTGGTTGGACAGTAACATTTGATGATCAAATTGAAGCATCAGTAGATCTTACACGACAGCTATTTGATCCACGTATGAGTCGTCAAGAGGTTCGTCAGATTATTGAACCGTACCTTAGCGTTAATGATGCTGGTGTACAGGTCATGTCTGAAGAAGGTTTTGGTATGGTCTCTAAAGCCCTCAGAGGCTTTGGAGAGGAGGTATCTGCTATGGATGTATCTAGAGCACACTCTCTGCTTGCTGGATCACTCTCAGGACGTGTTGCAGACCTTTCTGAAGGTATCCGTCTTATGGATGGTACAGAGTCAGTCCAAGCTGGTCAAAATAAAGTTATTGATTTGATGGAGTATCTTGTACAATTACAAGGTTCTGCTTCTTTTTATAAGAACCGTAAGATCGGTATGCTACAACAAATCAAAAGTGGTTTTACAAATGTAGAAGGTTATAACGCTAGCACTGTAGCAGAAGCTAGTGAAATGGCACAAAAGATCTTTAAAAAATCACAGACGTTTGGCACTACATTACGTGCTATTGGTGAGACTAACCCTAATCTTATGAAGCAATTTTTAATGGCTTATGAGATGACTAATGGTGATATTAGTACTGTCAAAGCTATGAATGATTTAATCTTTGATATGACAGGTAATCTAGGTAAAGCTATTATTGACCCTAACCCTGAAGTACAAAACAAAATACTTGGTGGTATTTGGGCTAATATTTATGCAGGATATTTGTCTGCATTTAGAACACCTTTATCTGCTATGTTTGACGGTGTTGGTGGTATAATTTCTAAACCAACTTCTCATTTCTTAGGTGCATTATCACATGGTGATTTTAAAGCTATAAGACGTGGTTTTATTGCTTATGGTGCAATTAATGATAGTACCAGTAGAGCAGCAAAATACATGGGTGAAATCTTTGCTAAAGCATCAAAAGATCCAGATAGTGTAGCTTCTGTTACACGTCGTGATTTACTTCTTCAAAAAGAAGATGAGCTTGATTTTCTTAGAGAAGTAGCAGCTAGTCGTGCAGCAGAAGGTGAATGGGGTACACAATATGTAGTACAACAAATAGAAACTATGTATGCAATTGCTAGTGATCCTAGGATGCGTTTTGGTTCTAATGGTTTGATTGCAACTGATGGTTTTACTGGTTCTATGATTGGACATTCTGAATCTTATTTCAGAGCAATCGATGAACTTATGGAATCTGGTAAACCTTTAACTAAAGAAAACCTTGGACCTATTGCTCAAAAACATTATGAAAAGATGTTTGACAAAAACAATTTATTGAAAGATGAAGCTGTTCGTTGGCAAACAAATGAGTTAGCACTTAACCTTGATTCACCTCTTATGTCAGGTATGAATCAAATGGCACAACATGCTGCATTTATGAAACCATTCTTGATGTTTCCTACTACAGGTCAAAACAGAATTGCAATGTTCGCTAAGTATGCACCCTACTCACCTTTTCAAAAAGACATTAATGAGCTAGCATTTACACCACTTAAACAGTTACTTGGTAATGAAGAGCACATTGATAATCTTCTTAAGGTACGTGGTTATGATGTAGCAAACATGACCGTACAAGCTAAAGTTAATAGGATTACTGACCTTAAATACGAAACACTTGGTCGTAAAGCTATTGGTGCAACAGCAGTAGGATTAACTTTTGCTTTGTTTAAAGATGATAGAATCACTGGTGATGGTCATCCTGATAAAAACATCCAGGCAGCTAGAATTAAACGTGGATGGAAACCACGTAGTATGAAACTACCAAATGGTAAATACGTTAGTTATCAAGGTTTTGGTGTACTTGCTGATTGGATTGCATCTACTGTTAATACAATGGATAGTTTTGATCATATTGGTAGAGAAGGTATTGAAAAAATGTTACCTGCTCTTGGTTTTGTGATTGGTGCAGCTACTACTGATAATACAGGTTTGTCTACTATTAGACCTTTGTTAGACTTCCTTGGAGGTAACGACGGTGCAATAGAACGTTGGGGTGCTGGATTTTTAAATGGTCTTGGTCCTCTTTCTGGACAACGTTCTGAATGGAGTCGTATTTTCTCTGATGGTTTACGTATTGTAGATAATGATCTTTACAGTCAACTAAGAAACCGTAACAGGTTTGCTTTAGAAATTGATCCAAAGACTGCTGATCCATTTATTTATAGTCCTATTAATGGAAAAAAAGAGAATAGTTATAGTTTCTTACAACGTCTTTGGAATGCTTACACACCATTTCCAATTCATGACGGACAAACTGTTGAAGAAGAATTCTTAGATCATATTGATTACCCTGTTTCAAGTGTATTTAAAACCAAAGATGGTGTAAAAATTCCTCCAAGAATGCGTTCTGAATTGATGCGTATTATGGGTGAAGATGGTCATTTTGAAGCTGGTATAAAAGAAGTAATGCGTAGTGTTAAAGAGTGGAAGTCACTGGAAAGTTTTGGAAAAATGCAGCAAAAAGGCAATATGCCTGACTTAACTGTATGGCATAATATCCATGGTCGTTTACGTGCAGCACAAAGTTTTGCTGAAAACGCAGCTTATGCCAGACTTGATGGAGACATGCAAGCGCAACTAATTAAACTTAAAGTAGAAAAAGCAGAAAAAGAAGCAAAGGATAAATTTGCTACTGAATTACAACCTACAGCTGAACTATACCGTAACTAACTATGGCAACTACATCAAATACTATAACAGCTACGGCTGGACAAACTGAATTTTCATTTTCATTTCCATATCTAAAAAAAGAATCCATTAAAGTAACGATTGACAATGTTGCTACAACTGCATTTACTATTCCTGATAATAATCCAACTACTGTTGTATTAAATAGTGGTGCTATTGCTGGTCAAGTAATTAAAATCTTTCGTCTTACATCTACTGAGGCTGTTCCTGCTGCATTTTTTTCTGGTGGAGCCATTCGGGCAAAAGATTTGAATAATAATTTTGACTCTATGTTGTATATTTCGCAAGAAAGAGAAAATCAAACAGAGGAAATTATTCAAGGTGGAATTGCAGATGGATCTATTACATCATCTAAACTTGCCAACCATTCTGTAGGTACTGCAGCATTAATTGATGGTAGTGTTACTACAGCTAAACTTGACCAGACCTTACAGGATCGTCTAGAGCAGTCTGTAAGCGTTAAAGACTTTGGAGCAGTAGGTGACGGTGTAACTGATGACTATGATGCAATCACACAAGCCATTGCAGCCGCTGCTGGGCAGCTTTTAGTCTTCCCCAGTGGTACATATAGTGTAACCAAGACCATTGTATTTGATCAGAGCGATTCAGTTATAAGGGGCATCGGTGATGTTATTATCACTATGCCTGATAACATTAATCGTGAATGGTCAGTAGGTAATATTGGTAAATCTATTATAGGAGTTGCAAATGGAGTAGCACCTGTAGAGAATGTACTGCTTGAGAACATTACCTTTGACTTTAATAGTAACCGTAGAGGTGTAGTCACAGGTACAGCCAGTGACAAGGATGATGCCTTTGAGAAGAATGCCTTTACAGTGGCTAATGCTAAAAACATTACTATCCGTGACTGTCAGTTTCTAAACGGATTCCGGCACTGCTTAGACATCACCACGCCTACTAAGAAGGGTGTTTCTGGTCTCTCTGTTACGCAAAAGCTTTTACAGATGCCTGTGCTGCCTAATATTAATGGCACAGAGGTGTTTGGGGCTCAGTACATTACTATTGAGAACTGCCTCTTCTCTGGTGGTGGTGATGATAACCTGACTACCCACTACTGCTCTAACGTTTACATCACCAACTGCCGCTCTGAGTCACCATATGGTGGATATGGCATAGGTCCTGGGAACAATAACGGCTTTGAAATTGATGATGGCTCACGCAATATCATCGTATCTGATTGTACTGCTATTAAGTGCTCCTCAGCCATAGAGGTAAAGGCTCATGACTATGCTCCTGCTCCTTATAACGTCATCATCAATGGTCTGCAAGCTATCAACTGTGTGAGTTCCGTAGAGATTCATCACACCAACTGGGAAGGTCCTATCTCTGGTAATGCTAGTAACGCTTATAACATCCTATTTAGCGGCACCCCTGGAACAGTAACACTTGCAGCAGGTACTCCCCAGCAGGTTGAATGTGTTGATGGTATCTCGCCTATGGCACGCAACGTGTCTATCAGTAATGTGCAGATTATTGCTCCTACAGAGGTAACCTTCAATGAGCGAGACTCTAATAACAACTTTACTCAGTACGCCCTCACTCCTAATAGGTGCTTTGAGGTTGGTGGATATGACGGAGTACAGGTCAGCAACATCTTGTTTAATGATGGACGATCTGACACTGCACTGAGTGATGTTGATGGTTTCGATCAGCCTGTTGTCTTTGCCACCAACCTCGGTCTTATTCATCTCCACGATGGATGCCGTAATGTGTCGTTCAGTAATGTGCAGGTGACAGGGTTTGGTGGTACAACTCCATTAACAGCAATGATCTTTAATATTGTCAGCACCTGCTTCGACTCTATCAATTGCAGCAACCTGACTGTTGTTGATGGTCCTAATGAGATTGTAGAAGCTACAGGTGCTAACCAGGCATACTTCGGAAGCTTTAGAGGTATTGTTGCTCGCAGTTCTGTCACTATGACGGGACCTGCTCTTAATAGCAGCAACAACAATCTACGCTTTGAGCAGCCTGACATCACTGGCTATACAAATACTATTGATGTTCAAGAGCTTGTCTTAGAAAAAAGTGCTGGTACTCCCAGTACTGGACGTGGCATCGGCTCTGTCCACGTAGACACCAATACGGGTGTACTTCGTACTAAAACAACAAGTCGATCTAGCACTGCCTGGAACTCTTTGGGTGCTTTAGCTTGGGCACGTTACACAGGAACTAATGATATTATTAGGAAACAAAACAACATCCAAGGTATTGTTAAAAATGGAACAGGGGATTACACAGTAACCTTAAGTTCTGACTTTGTTTTTGCTGATAGCAATGATTTTTGTGTTTGTGTAACATCTTCTCAACGAGATAATGTTGTCACTGGTCCTTCTGTTAATGCAAACGGTGTAGCTAGTTTTGATATCAATTGTTACAACGACTCCGGTGTGCTAGCTGATAGCGGATTCATTAATATCATTGTGTTTGGTACAACCATATGACCTCATTCCTTATCTACGCAGCTAACTAACTTAACTAACTATTATGATTACACTAATTAGACCAATCTTATTCTCATTCCTTAACTCAGATAACGTAAAAAGATTGATTATTGATCTTTTGTCTAAACTTGCTGAATCAACCGATAATGATATCGATGATAAAGCAGTTGAATTTATTAAAAACGGTCTATTTCCTAATAAATAATGATTGAAGCAGGGGTATCAGCTCTGATTGGAGCTATTGCTGCAGGAGCAGCTTTAACAAATCGTATACACAATAGAATATCAGCTTTGGATAGACGTGTTGATACCTTTGAATTGAGTGTAGCTCAAGATTATGTATCTAAAGCTGATCTTTCAGTTATGGTGCAACGTATGGAGGATCATATGGTCCGCATTGAAAACAAATTAGATCAAATTGTATTGAGGAATTAATTATGTCTAGACCAGCAAACAAAACCCACATGCAGCAAATGTTTGATGACAATCGAAAGAGAGCAGGTGGTGATATGAATAAACCTGCAAAAGGTAATGTAAATCTTTACCAATGGAAGCCTAAAAAAGCTAAAAAGCTAAAAGGACCAAACAATGTTAACGAAGCATGACAAAAAAGAAAGCAACTGAAGACCAGTTCAATGAGTTGCATAATCTTGTCACAAAAGAATTCCTTGCCCGTATTAAATCGGGTGAGGCTTCTACACAAGATCTAAAAGCAGCTTGTGATTGGTTAGCTAAAAATGATATTAGTGGTGTCGCTCTTGAAGGTAGCCCACTAGATAAACTAGTTAGTATTATGCCAACTGTTGACCCTGATCTTGTACAACGGAGACTTTATGGCTCGAAAGTCTAACTATAGCGGTGCTAAATACGCTAATGGTAACTATAAATCATATCAAAAGAAATATGATTCTAGTGCATTACAGATCTCTAAACGATCTGCATTAAATAAAGAAAACCGTAAACGTGGCACCTACGGTAACG
>Ga0187217_1000445_pt1 | contig 17266 bp, 27 predicted proteins | sample 15SPOviralmetaG_FD_130165 | JGI IMG/M metagenome (GOLD analysis project Ga0187217, IMG submission 130165) | Marine viral communities from the oligotrophic San Pedro Time Series (SPOT) site, San Pedro Channel, CA, USA - 15 SPOT_SRF_2010-09-15... | ecosystem: Environmental > Aquatic > Marine >... | reverse complement strand
TACTATACTAGTGTCTGTTTGCGCTTTTTCTAAGAGGTCCTCTTCAAAACCCCTATACTCTTTTACGTAGTCTTGGAAGTCCTGTTTAGTTATTTCAGCCTGCAAATCATCTGGATCGGCAGTCCTAATTTTTAGTTCTTCTTTATAGTCTTCGTAGGATAAGCCCATTTCTTTGGCCCTTTTCCTATGAAGTTTTTCTTGCCTTTTTTCACCAATCCTTCTATATGCGTGTGGGGCCAAGCCAGCTGTTAAAGAAAATAAAGACATCTACATTCACCTCCCTACACGTTTTTATTTAGGTTAACGACGGGTTGCGAAAACGGCGATGGGCCAAACAACGCGTTGTTAACGTTCTGACCTAAAGTGTTTGGCGTTGTGCTCATACTACCTGTCGGGGTAAGGTTAAGGTTATTCATAAAATTACCCTGCGACTGCTGCTGCAAAAGAGCGGGAGCTTGTGCAATTTGGCTTTGCGGCATAGTACTAGTAGTAGTGGGCGCAACGCCGCCTTTCATACCTATATATGCACCAGCTATCTGGCCTGCTGCCTTCATTGCAGCCATACGAGCGTCTTGTTTTGCTTTAGCCCTAGTTAGATTTTCGGAAGTCTCCAACTTAGAAGCCAGTGACATGCCAGACTGTGCCTCTGCTGCTTGCCCCCTAGCTGTCGCCAGAACACCCGTCTGCATACGGCCCTTTATGTTTTCTCCCTTTCTAGTGGCTTGGCCGAGCTGGCCTAACATACCGCTAGTCATATTAGCTGCGCTACCCGTGTCTCGGGCTTGGCCAATATTAGGGTTAGACGTTAGAGTTTGCATAGTGTCAGCATTCGCCCTGCTACGAAGTTGTTCAGTAACAGGTATAGTTTTACTTTTGTCGCGCATATCTCGCAACAGCGGGTCGTACTTCTCTTTGAAGTATTTATGCTCTCTATACGCTACCCTTGTAGAAGCTTTTTCTGCTTCACTAGGTTTATACTCTGAACTACTTGGTCCGCTCATACTAACTCTCTTGTATAAAGTACAGTTTCTTTAATCCAACCTTGTTTTAGTAAATAAGGCTCTAATTTTGTAACTGGCGTCTTTACCATTAGTTTACTATATTCAGCTTCTTTTGCCACTGTAGCGAAGAAATCCCAATACTTAATAACGCAGTTATTGCCTAATTCTTTTGCCCACGCTAACCACACAAGTAGGTTTTTTTGTCCGTTAAACCTATCAAACTCCGTACTGGTTATTACAAAACCTTCGGGAGCTACCCAGAGTATGGCTTCACCGGATACGCATTCGGCGTATACGTCTTCGGCTCTAAAAGTTAACTGCGGTTGTTGGGCTAGTATCTCTTCAATGCCCTGTTTAACCCAGTCCCACTCACGCCTAATGTCCGCCGCTACAGGATTAATACTTGTTTCCGTAGTCTCTTGTTCGTCTACGCCATGACCCTGATTTTGCACCTTGGATTCCTCCATAACTTACCTTCCTGTATACGCCTACGTTAGCGCCGCGTGCGTCCTGTTCTGCTCGTACTACATCTTGAGTAAACAAGCTTCCGTATACCCCCGCAGCATTCATATCAGACCAACTAACGTTTGGCATTCGTAATAGTCTAAATAAAGCACCATTTACTATAGTGTCTCTGTAGTTATTCATAACATCATTGTCGCAGGCTGAGCTCGTATGTGTCGGCTTTAATATAGCTCTAACTTGAAACGCTAAAGACGAGTTACTTGCTGGAACTGGTGCGACGTAAAAACTGGTACTAGACTGCTGTACATAGTATTCAGGCTGACCAGTTTCTTCTCTCCATTTGCGTATGCGTTGCTCTAATAACGTGCTGCTTATTGGTTCTAGCTCCTCACCTTCAAACGTTATCCATTCGATCCTGTGTACTGTAGTGCCTGTAGGGGCGTCAAAATCGTATTGGAAAGTATTAGCCACGGCAGACACTTTATCGAGCTCTTTACGATACACTCCCGCACGTTCGCATAAGTCTATAGTTGCAGACCTGATAGCTTTTTCTGCTGTAGAGTCTAGGCAGCCCGGTACGTGCGGTAATACTTCTGGGAGCAACGCTTCGTATTGAATCGCCATATATTAGACTCCCGCAACTGGTTGTATAGTTCTCTCAGCGTTAGGCGTGGTTATTGTGTCTATTTGACCCTTACCCGTCACTGCCTGTTGGAATAACTGATAATGGCTGCCGGCACGTTGCTGGCTACCAGCGAACTCTGCATCTTTCATATATGCCATATACAGGACATAGTTCATTATAGAGTTAGCGTATATGTCAGGGATTGATATGTTATAACCAGTAACCTCGGCCCAGTTAGCACTGTTAGAGGCAGAAGGCGTTTGGTTCGCCAGTACGTTTGAAGGGACTGCTTCCCATATTTTAGAGCCGTGGCTCACTCTGTTACCATCTACGTATGTTGCAGAACTGTCCCAAGCCGTTACCGAAGAAGCCGCAAATACATCTGTAGGGTTTGCAGAGTATATAATGTCTACTTTAACAGTAGCGCCTAATGCGCCGGGGTATACATAAAAATTTCTAGGGTTTGAATCGTTGTATATGTAATGCTTTATAGTTGTAGAGTGGGCCGCGTCCCCACCGACAGTAGCGTTATGCCAGTCAGGAGTTTGGGAGTCTAAAATGTTCCCATCTACCAAACGTATAGAACTGCTGGCGGCAGTGCCTACAACGTTGCGTACTACTTTTAGTAGCCTGTTCCCATTAGCCGGTATACTTTGCTTAGTACCGGCCACTAAGGTTAGCGTCTCATTAACAGCAGACGCATCGGGTTTTAAAAGTGCTATTTCACGTTGTGCGTCGTTAACCCAAAGTACCAACTCTTCGTCTACTGGCCATCTTACCCCAGTAGTATCTTGAAGTACTCTTTGCACCCTGTCTATAATACTATTAACTGACACAGTCATAACTAATTACCCTATAGGTTTAGAGCCGCTTCCCAAGCTGCTTCGCGCTCATCGCTGCGAACAGTTCGGCCTACAGCTTTATTAATGATAGCCGCTTTTGGCGTACCATCTACTTTAAAATCTTCTGGGTTACCCTGCTCTATTAGGTTAGCTAAGCATTCCATTAGAGCTGGATCAAATTCTTCTGTAGTCTCTTCAACTACTTCTTCAAACTCCGCATCTTCTATCTCTTGCGGGGTGACACTGTTTTCGTCATATAGCTTAGCACCCATCTGTAGCGCAATTGTGCCTAATTCTTCGTGGCAAGGGTTTAACTCTCTAACTACGCCAGCGTATAGTCTAAGCGCTTGACCTGATGGATGTGGTACATATAGGTCTTTGTCACTAATAATCTTCATGATATATATCCTCTCAATAAAATCCCCCTCCGAAGAGGGGGGTATAACTTAGCTTATGTATGCAGTTACTGTAAGAGTACCAGCAGCGGCAGTTGCAGCAGCAACCTGTACGTGTACATCAATAGTAGTATCTGTAGTAACGCTAAGCGGGCCTGCAGCAAAAGCAGTGCCAGCATCGTCGCTACTTGAGAAACAGCTAGCAACAGCAGCTCCACCAGTCTTACCGATAGCACTTCCATCTATAATAGCATTAGAAGTACCTGCAGTAGCAGGGGTAGAAGCAGCATGATCGTTGCCGTAACCTACATCAAGGGTTAGAGTAGGACTACCATTAGTATCCATATCAGTAGAAACAACTTGAACACCGTGCAGAGTTTCACCAGCGTTTAGGCTAATTGCTTTGATAACCGCGTTAACTGCTAGGCTACCAGTTGGAACAGAAATAACTGCTTTACGAGTGAAAAGTTGGCCGTTAGGAAAACCTTTGTACTCAGTGTTGCTAGATATTTCGGTTGAAGTTTGTGTAACAGCTATATTTGGCATTTTATATTCTCCAAAAAGTTAGCCCCCCTCCTAAGAGGGGGGTATAAATTAAGTTTATTAAGACTGTAGAGTATCTAAGCAGATAACGCCGAAGTCTTGAACGTCGCCAGTTACGTCGGTGTTGTACTTAGGCTTACGTAGACCGAAGATCTTACCTACAGAGATACCTGATTGGTTACCGTAGTCGAAAGTATCTTCAACCATTTCAGGTAGACCGATATCAGCCATAGCAAGAGCTTGAGCACCGCAGAATAGAGCACGACCGCCGTTCTCATTACCGCTTGCGCCCCACTTAGAGCCAGCAGCAGCACCAGAAGTGTTGTATACGTGACGGAACTCGTGAACAATAACACCGTCAACCATAACGCTTGAAGAACCAGCGAACAATGCGTTGTTTGGACCACGAACGCCAGCGTTACGAACGTTAGCGATGAAGTCAGTGTCCATTTTGAGGTCAGCCATTTGCTGTGGAGTAACGAACATGTGGAATACTTCTTCGCCTGCACCAGCACGGATACCACGAACGTAACGATCTTTAGCTTTAGCTTTCAAGCTAATGATAGCTTTGTAAGACAGCTTTTTATGATCGGCAGCAGTAGTGTCACCAGCAACTAGCGCATGGTCAGTTGTTAGTCTGAAGTGACGATCAGAACTTGGACCAGATACGTCTGAAGCAAACTCAAGATCAGCAAGATCGTGACCAAGAGAACCAGAAGCTTGACGCAATGTACCGTTGTTCTTGTAAGTGTAAGCAACGCCTGAAAGAGTCAAGAACGCTAGTTGGTCAATACGGTCAGCCATTGCATAAGCAAGAGCGTCACGAGATTGCTCACGGAAGTTAACAACAGTCTTTTGATCAGCCATGCGGCCAGCCATACGGTTAGCAAAACGTAGTTGATCTAACTCAATGCTGATGTCAAAGGCGCGTAGCGCTTCTTCGTTGCCTTCTAGAGTGTTATCACCAGTGATACCGTCTCCAGTCATGTCAGCAAGCAAAGTAATGTTAGCTTTAGTGCCTTTTTGAGATTTAGTTAATTCAGTAATACGTTGGACCATAGCGTTAGAGCCAGTTCCAGCGAATTGATTGATGAAAGATTGGTTACGAGCAACTTTCCAGAAGTCACGTGACCACGCTTGTAGTTGAGCACCTGTAAGTTGCCCGAAGTTTGTTAAAGCCATGATAGGCCTCCATATAAATTGACAAAAAAAGTTTATGCGGCACATGCCGCGATTCTTAGCCGACTTAAAGGAGCGGCTAATCCGTAATTCCCGTATCGTGGGACAACGAACTAGCGCTATTTAACGAGACGCGATCTCGACAGGTTTTACGCCTTGTGTAGGCGGGGGTACGTTTTTTACGGCTACGGGCCGATCAGTTATCGTACTGATAGACGAACCTAAGTTAGATACTATCGCAAGTATCCAAACTATGCAAACTAATTGAGGGGATTAGATAGATAATCCATCCCATCCCATAAATCTTGTATTTCTCTGCTAGTACTTTTGACTTGCGCTTCGAACTTATCTACTTTATCTAGTATAAGTTCAGCCTTCTCTACAGTGGTCTGCATCTGTATCACGCTTTCTTTTAAGTCTTTTACTTCTTCTTTAACAGATAGTAATTTTTCTTGCTGCTCAGCAATAGTCTTCAGGTTTACACCTAGTTCTGCTAGCTTGCCCTGTAGCTGAGATACGTCGTTAGCAGTAAGTTCTTGTTCGATTAGTAAAACTTTTTCTTCTAAAGGTACGATGTCGGGTACTTGTATACCTTCAACAGCTTCTAGACGAGAGTACAGACTGCTAGCTGTCCATACACCCCCGCCTATAGTAGACCCAATAGCTAAAACTACGGCGATCCAAGCGCCTTTGAATGTCTGACCGCCTATCTTTAGCTCGCTATCTTCAATACTCATACTCGCAATCTCCTTGAGACATAAAACAATTAAACCCTTGTGCTGTAGGGCCTGTTAAGTAATATTCTGAATCCGAACCTATAGCTAACACATCTGCTTCAGTGACATATAAGTCTAAGCCATAGTTTTGCCCGTTGAGGTAGACTGCAGTTGCGTTGTTTGTTCCCGCCCAACTCATCGATACCCACTGATTGTTAGCTGAGTAGTTGAGCGTGGCTTGCTCTGCAGTGGTGTTATTGTTTTCTGCACCCTGTTCAAGGAAGCTAACTGCTTCTTGGTTCTCGGCAACAGCGATAAACGCACTCGCTTGGTTAGCGTGTGTCTCGATATCATCTATGGATTGATTGTAAGTATCTACTTCGTCTTGTGAAATGGTTAGTACTTCTTGATTTGAAGCTACGAAATCTTGTACAGCCGCTTCTTCATCAGGCGAAGCTGCAGTTTCTGCCATCTCTGCTACTTCTACAACTTGTACCATCTCAACGACTACTTCAGTAAACGTATCGATAGCATTGTCCATAAGATCTAGCTCTTGTGCAGCACGTTCGTTTAGTACATCTTGTACAGAACCATATGGCAAGTACGTACTCATACCCGCCAACGCGTTGTTGTAAGCATCTAGCTGAGCGGTGCTTATGTGAGCTGAGCCTGATAGAGTTCCATCAGATAGGCCTGTACCACTATACGCGTACTGTTGACCAGCACCGACTAGTTTTATACCTCTATCTATCTGATCTACAATAGCAGATGAAGCGTTAATTAAGTTATCAAGTTCAGTCGCGGAGTGAGCTGCGGAACTTATCGCTAACAGACTCACTATCATCATTTTGTTCTTCATTGGATTCGACACCTATACCAAGTACTGCATTAAACCAAAGTTGAGTTTTTGTAGGTTTTCTACCTAGTTTTCCGTAGGCAGGGACAAACAATTCGGGGTCACTTTTCATAAGTAAGTAAGCCCTTTTCCCAACGACCAGTCTACCGCCTTGCTGTATTGGGCACGGCGTTCCTGACATAAACATCGACTTCCATACGACTTCGTCCTCACACATCCTAGCTACTGCTGCTACCTTCATACCTAAGTCTGATAGCAACTTTGCATCTCTTCTGCGATCACAGTTTGGATCGACTTCGTATTCACCGTTCGATATACCAACACCGACAGTTTGCAGCGAGCTTCCGCTGCCTTTTAAGCAGGTGTCCATACCATTGCTCATATACGTAGGGCTGATAGCACTACCAACGGGCATTTCGCTAGATGAACCAGCACCGTTGTATGTGTTACTAACAGACTTATCTTCCGTAGTATTGTTACTCGACACCGTACTGCCATCGCCGTTGAAAGTATTTAAACTACCTTCTTGAGCGTTATCGGCATGGGAAAACCCTGCGACAAACAGTATGATGTATAAATATCTACGCACTACCTGTACCTAGCTGTCTTCTTGGCTACTTTTTTAGGCTGTTTACTAAACTGCTTGCCCGCTTTCGTATCCTTACGTTTTTTAGCACTAGTTTTTGCATACTCTTTTTTACTAAGGGCTTCTCTAGCCTTCTTGGGTAGATATCTTTCGCCCGTAGCTTTAGCGCCTTGGGTACTGTTCTTTCCTGACTTAGTACCCCACTTCTCTTTAGTCCATTTTTTTAGGCTTTTCTGCGATTTTTTAAGAGGCATTACTTCTTACCCTTTGCTTTCATCTGAGCCTTTTTAGACAGGTCTTTTAGGTGGAATAGCTTCACGCTTGTTTTAGTGTGAGACTTATTAGTATGCAATTCACCATTAGGCATTTTATGTGTACTGCCTTTGTGTTCAGTACCATCTCTTTTATAATGTTTAACGCCTTTCATCTATAACCTCCGCCTTTAGCCTTATATTCTTTAGCAAGCATCTGCGCTTTCCTAGCTGACCATTGGCCCGGTTTTCCGCCCTTTCCACCTGCTTTGATCCTGTTAAACAAGTTCTTCCGCATAGTAGGCTTAGTATAGTTACCGGCCTTGTTTACCGTAGATTTTTTAGCGGGCATTAGTATTTACCCATTTTCATCGGTTTCTTTTTAGGTTTAGCTTTAGCTTTGGTTTTCTTCTTAGTGGGTCTACCTACTTTACTACCGTATGTACCTTTACCGTATGGCATAATAGTTTCTCCCTACCATTTTGATTTATTTGCCCAATAAGCCGCAGACATTTTTCCTTTGGCTATATTCTTGGCGTGTCGTGCTTTAAAAGATTTACGTTTTGCTTTCATCCTAGCAGACTCACCCGCTTTAGGCTTACCTGCTGTACTTGCACCCTGCTCGCCGTAGCGGATAGTCTTAATCTTATCACCTTCTTTAGCCACTACAATGTGCGACTTCTTCGGGTGATTAGGTGTCCGTTTCGGTTTATTATAGCCCGACACTCCAGCTCGGGCTAATCGTGGGTCTTTCTTCGATGGCATAGATCACCTCTTAGAGGATATCTCCTCGTAGTCTTTTTAATGTAGCTTCTGGCAACGAGTTAAACTCATCTTCAGTCATGTTATTAATGTCGTACTGACTTTCGCCTTTAGCAGCAGAGCTTTCACCCGGCATCTCGGGCGGTTGTGATTCTGCAGCTTTTAGCTTGCGGCTGACTTCTTTACGCTTCTTAGCCACTTCATCGGCGGCGTTAGGCGTGCTTGCTAATGCTGGAGTCTCCTCTGCATTATCTACCAAATCGTACTCTCGTACAACGAACCTAGCTGCTTTAGATAGTGCCGCTACGGGGTTATCACCCTTCATCATAAATGCATCTCGTAGCTCAACAACTTCGTTCGTCAGAGTTTCATCGTACTGGTCAGACGCCCTGTTAAACTGTGGGAATGCATTCTCTAATTGGCTGGCAGCTTGTTGCAATGCGTTAGCTTCTCTATCTTGTGAAACTGTCTTAGTCATCTTTTGAGTCATTTCAAACTCAATCTGTGCTCTTTCAGCTTTTCGGATTTCAGTTCTAACAGCCGTTGCTTTTTCTACCTCGCCGTCAAGCAAAGCATTTTGATATTCAACTTCTTTAGCGGCAAAGTCGTACTCTTCAGGGGCTTCCTCTTCTGCTGCTTGCGAAGCCCGCATATCTTCTAACTGCTTCTGTAGTTCTTTCTGCTTAGCGAGTACCTCGTCCAGTCTTGACTTAGGGACCATCGGCTTTTTAGCTTTAGGTTCAGTAGGCTTTTCTTCTACTTCAGGTTCTGGCTCTGGTTCTTTTAGAGCTTCCGGCTCCTCCTCAGACTCTGCTTCAGGTTCAACATCTTCTGCAGGCTCCTCGGTCTCTTCTTCGGCCACAACTTCTTCGGATTCTTCGGCGACAGTCTCTTCAACAGTTTCCTCCTCTTTGGCTTCTGGCTCGTCTGGGAAACTTAAGTCAATAGCAGGTGCGTCATCCTCTTCAATTGGGTCAGCTCCCGGCATTACGTCGAACGTAGTTGTGTTTACATTTTCGTCTTTATCATCACTCATATCAATGTCCTATTGGTTGTTGGTGGTTCTAATGTTAGGTATGTCCACCTGTTGGGGTTTAGCTGCTTCTTTCTTCGCGGCAGTCTGCATAGCAGTAGCAGCTATGCGAGTTGCAGCATTAGTTTGAGATTGATTTGTTCTAGTCTGATTAGTAAGCGAGGCAAGTTCCCTACGTAGCATTAACTCTTGCTCTTTCATACCAATCTTAGCTTGTAGCTCTTGCATACGGATTTGCGGTGCGACGCCTGCTGTGTCTTGGGCTTTAGCCATATTGACTGCAGCTTCTGATTGTAGCTTCTGAACTTCTGCTTGCATCTTAGCCAACTCTAGCTGTACTTGCTGCATTTGAATCTCTTGCTGCATAGCCGCTGCTTGCATCTGTTCTTCTGACTGCTCTACACCTGTCATCATGCGTATACGTTTAGCAAGTTCGCCTTTACGAGCTAGATGCGAATACTCGATGATTGCGTCATCAGGAATACTAACACCGACTTGTCGTAGATTAAGAGCTTCAGCGAACTGAACTTCATCAAAGCTATCGCGGGCTGGAGCAGTAGCTACAACAACATCGTACTCGCCTATAGTTAAGTTGTTAATGATTTCACCCTCTGGAGTCATCTGATTAACAACCATTTCTTCGCGTGGCTTCAGGGGGTCATCTTCGTTAGTAACCTGAATAACGCGCTGTTCTGTGTAGAATCCTTGAATAAGATCAAGGATACGTTCTGCTAGATATTGACGCGACTTACGTAGGTTATCTAGTGGCACTTGGATCATAACTGCGCCACGGTTTTGCTTAGCCTGAATAGCTACGCCTGATACTTCGGCACTATCTGTGCCTAGCATTGAGTCATTGATACCTGAGATGCTTTGGATATTCGCTTGTGCTTTTTGGGCGATGCGATCCAAACCAGTTGGGATACTATTAGGGTTGATCTTAGTTGGGGGTGTAGAACCTCTGTTGTATTCAAGAACAAGGCCTGTCTCTGCGCCATGCTCCTCGAGGTCATCTGCCGTCATACCAACCAGTGAGCCTGACTCTACCATCCAGCCACTGTTAGCTGTGGTGTTAACAATGTGTAACTCTTGCGAAGCAATTTTATTTAGCTGCTCTTGCGGTGATAGAAGGTTGCGAACCATACCAAAAGGTTTACCGCGTCTAAAGTAGGCGAAAAACGGTATAATTGTAAAGTCTCGATATGGAGACCAATCATCGTGCAGCACAACGTGGTCACATGTTACTGTCCAACGTACCTTCTTTATCATCTTACTAATGAGGTTTAAGCCGTACTGCTTAGCAAATTTTTTCTTTTTCTGATCTGACCAAGTAGTTGGGGAATGTCTTTGGTCACCTGTATTAGGGTCAACGAAGAAGTCACAACGTGATAGTTTCTTATGTTGACGCTCAATCACTCGAAGTGAACGTACGTTGCGGTACTCATCGTCTCCCGGAACATCCGCCCCGAAGTAATCGTCACTTGGATCAAGGTCACCGAATCGTGTCTCTTCGTACTCAATAGAGTCTCGTCCGAAACTACTGCCGTTCTCAGCGATGAAACGCAAGTCTTCAGCTTTCTTCTTACCGTATAACTCTTCGATCTCATCGAGGGTCATCCACTTGGTTTCAAAGACCTCGTTCCAGTTTTTAGGGTCTGCATCTTTGGCATCTGGATCGATGAGGATGTCTAGTGGGTCTTTGGCAGTGATTCGTATCTCACCTTCGACATGGTCTGAAAAGTCCATACGTGCATCAAAGTAACCACGACCGTCCATAATAAGACCGTCGCTAAATACTTGCTGCTCAACCCAATCCAGCTTGTTACTGTCTGCAATCTGCATATATAACTTAGTAAGGGTATGCGCTACTTCTTCGTCGCCACCTCTGCGTGGTTTGAACTTAATGTCCGCTCTTCGTGATGACTGCTCACCGAGTACAGTATTAATAGTAGGTAGTACTGTATTAATAGTAAGTGCTGGACGGCCTTCTGCTTCTAACGACATTTTGTCGTAGTCGTCCCACTGATCACCTGAATAATAGGCATCACATTTTTTAGCCATATCGATGTAGTCAAGATGGCCGTTGTCTCGGGCTCGTTCATAACGGTCCCACTGCGCTCGTGCTATTTCTTGCTGTTTGGCAGAACTTAGCTTCTTCATATTTTATGCACTCATTGGTGATTTATCACGTTTTGTATTAAACATCGTTGGTAACTTATCTCTCCACGACGGTATATGCTGTACTGGCGCCTCATACGTGGCAAACTCGGTCATCATAAGGCCTAGCCAAGCTAAGGCATCCACCTGATCATCGTGTATCCCATTAGGGAAGCGCAGTAACTCAGCCACTAATGGGCCAGTAAACTGTGCGTCGCTAGGCATGAACACCATACCTTGTTGCATTCTACCTTGTATTGCACGGGCTCTAGCCTCTTTATCCCTACGACCCGTTTTTAGGTCCTTAAAATAGGCTTCGTGTAACCCTCGTTCGCGGACACGTTTCTCCAAGAATGGGCCTAATGCCATCTCAATATGACCTTTCTCAATGCCAATTATAGATGGCCGCCATTCTTCGTAAAGGTCAAGTATCCGTTCTACGATTTCAAATCCGTCAAACTTACCTCTGACAACATCAACAACGAACATATTATCTTCGGCATCTACTCCTATAACCATACCTACTGTATAGTCATTGCGATCACGTTTACCAATTGCCAAATCCCACGCGCAATAGTAACGCATCTCGTCTAGATCCGCCTCTTCATAGTTGAAGTATTGGATCATGTCCCTTGTAAAATAATCACCGTCATCAGCCACTGGGTTCTGCTGATATAGAGCTGACCAATCTCTGGGGCCAACTGCTTTCTCAATTCTAGACAAGGCTACTTCATCGTAGCGCTCTCTATGTAACGGCTCGCCTGCTTTTCGAAACTCTTCATCAACTTCAGCTCTTGCTGGATAGTTGACAACTTCCCACTGTTCGCCGTTATTGTCAGCGGCCTTTAAGAGCCGCCCCGCCAGATCATCATCATGCCAACGAGTAAGGATAACAAGTACGCCACCTCCCGGAGCAAGTCGGGTATAAGCGGTAGATGTGTACCAATCCCAAGAGGAATCTCTAGCATTTTGTGACTCTGCCTCGTCTCTGTTCTTTACTGGATCATCAATGACCAGTACGTGTGCACCTTTACCTGTTATACCACCGCCGACACCAGCAGCAACAAAGCCACCGCCATCAGAAGTAAGCCAAGCTTCCGCTGATTGGCTGTCTGGGTCAAGTCTAGTTGTGAACGCAGTTTTGTAAGTTGGTTCACGCAAGAGTTGACGGACTTTACGACTGAATCCCATAGCGAGCGAACCAGAGTACGAACAGCTAATAAACTCGTGTTGAGGGTGGCGACCAAGATGCCAAGCTGGGAAAGCAACTGAAGCAAGCGTGCTTTTACCGTGTCTAGGCGGCATAAAGAGCATAAGTCTTGGAGACTTTTTCTCAGCGACATCTTTAGAGAATTTTTCAAGACGGTTACAAATGTCTTTATGGACCCAGCCTGCTTGGTAGTCTGGGTTGAATCGCTCAACGAAAGGGAGTAATCTTTTCCTTGTGAGGAACCTGAGCGCGAGTTCTGCTTTTGCTTTTTCTTCAACTGAAACCTCCTCTGCCGTAATGACAGGTTGTTCAACATCGCTTGGTGTCGGTAGTGCTTCTGCATAGTCTGCCTTACAATAAACGCAGACGTTGTCATCTCCCGAGTAAAGCGTAATCGGGTGCAACTTCTTACAACGGATGCACGTTTTCTTTTCTACCACTGTCACCCCTCGGGTTCTAAGTAAGTAGTGTTTTTACCTGCTATTTCTAGCAATTCTTCGTCGGAAAGCCGCTCTAGCTGCTTAGCTGTAGTGTTTAAATTAACATTAACCTGCACAGCGCTTTCTGGAGCGTTCAAACCATGTAATTTAACAAGAGAATCTACCGTGTTTTTCATTTCAGTAGCTGTAGCAGAAGCATTATAGGCTTCCATATACATAGAATGCGCGTTTGTGCGTTCGAATTTCACCTCTTCGCGCATCTGTTCTCTAAAATACTGTATAGCTGTTTGGACATCTGGCTTTTTTGAGGCTTCAAGCGCTGTACTGTAGCTTGCATACCCCGCACCACGTCCCGCTGCTGCTATAGTCATACCACTAGTAATCAACAACACTAGCTTTTCTTGCTGTACTGTCAACGCATTAAGCGAAAGTCCCATGTAAGGTACATGAGACTGGAATTCTGTTCTAGCTGATACTTCGCTAGTGGACGATTCGGAGACCGCCTCTTCGTTTGTCGCTGAGTTCACTGCCAAGTTCGTCATCCAAAAACACAAAAATGGGTGCGTCTTCGCCTAACTCATCGAATCCGCAGCTAACTAAGAAAGGATATAGCGCATCGTCGCCATATCCCGCGTCAAAAAGTATTTGTTCAGCTTTATTGGCGTCATATACTAATACTTCTTTGGCCCCTATACATAAAGCAGTGCCAATTACAGCTTTGTCGAGCCCTTCTATTGCAACCATAGATACTTCCATAGTGAATCTTATCCCAACTTATAATTAATCGCAAGAATGTTCGCTAATTGTCTTAATCCACCAATAAAACATGTCGATTTGTAGACTGTGACGTAATATATTAACACGATAACAAACTAAATGGACGTTATGTGGTTCATATCCTTGATTTTGGTCTAATCTATCTATAGAAGCGTTGAACTCTTTCCTACCCGACCCGTCTCTGTGGTGAGTCATGGCTACACCTGACAACGCGCACTTGCCATTTTGCTTTTCCCACAGATCTATTAAGTGCTCGACAGTTATGTTGAAGTCCATTGTCTTACTGCGATTACTTTTAGAGCTTTGTAGTAGTTTGTTTAGGTACTCTTGATAAGAACTAGACCATTTTTTGCGGCGAGTCGCCTCTACACATTTTTTACATGCGCTGCGTAGAGCTCCTTCGGACATATTGAACTCTGATTCGGGGCGGGTAACGTTACATTCAACGCACTTCTTTATTTCATCCATCGGTCAACTATACACGTATAAATCGGTTTTGCTATTTTTTAGTGGAAAAAATTTTAGAAAAAAAAATTTGAAAATGTATTTATAAATCGCTCACGCTCTATCTCCCTTCCTGTCTGGCGGTAGCCCCCAACCCCGGACTCCGGACTTGGAACCTTGTATCGAACTTGCTTCACGGAACCTTGTCCCTCAGTAACCCTTTTACTTTTAACTTCGCTCCTCACGTCGCTCGTCGTCAGTGTGTCTTATGAATTTATTATAGGACTTACTATTATGTATCTTATCTTCTTATTATCTTTCTATGTATTACTGTTTGCTATCCCGGTTTACTTATTCGGCTTAACTAACTTCTTAATCTTCGCTGGCTGTCTTACTTGCATCGCTTCATTCGCACAACTATGCCTACATCTAACACTTTATTATGGAGAAAAATCATGAAACTATCTAAAACCTTAGCTTCTTATGCTCTATCAGCTATCAATGCTACTGAATCAGTCGCTTCTAAAGCTACTACTTATACTAAAACTAAACTTGAGGAACACTCTAAAACTCCCTCTCTTCAAGAACAGCTTGAACTCTTCGTTGATAAATCAGGTATCGACAAAGAACAAGCCCGTAAATGGCTCAAAGAATCTAACCTCCCATGGAAATAACCCACCACCAGACCGCCGAGGATTTATTCCGAGGCGGTCTTCTACTCGCCAGCACGTCGCCAGCGTGCCATCGTGCGTGCCCATTGACCTCTGTCCGTTGCCCGTTGCCCGTTGCCCGTTGCCCGTTGTCCACGATCAGTGGATAAGTAACAACGAACGAGTAACTCCCAGCGTAGCAATCCCTTTAGTACACAACATATTGTGCATTGTCCCCTGACATTTGCCCGTTGTCCTCGGTCAGCGCCCATGTGTACCATGTGTACCATGTGTGTACCAGTTTGTGTACCAGTTTCTAATCCTTGTAACCTGTTGATTTGCATACTATTAGTCGTAAAAACATAGATGTGTACCATGTGTACCATGTTTTTCTCAGTTACTAATTATACATATACAAAAAAACAGTGATTTTACTTTTCCATTTCCGAATTTGAAAAGGTGGTACACATGGTACACAGAGCTCTATCCCTTGTAACTACTAGAAAAATGGTGGTACACATGGTGGTACACATTCTGGTACACATGGTACACATTTGACCACGAACAACGGATAACGGACATCTATCCTCTGTTCGATGACACATACCAACAGCTCCCGGGTAAACGAGCTTGCTTCTTTTATACATTACAATGTGCATTAGAATACACACTCGTACTTTCAGTACTCGTGGTCAGTGTGGATTGTGAATTTATTATATATCCTTTGGAGGATACCACCGTGAATACATTTATTGTCACAACTCAAGCCTTAGAAAACTATGCTATGCCTGACATAAATCCATTGTCGGATATGCAGTATTACTTTAAATATAAGTTCGGATCTGACTATCGTGTAACTGGTTTCTTACGAGCGCAAGATGCTCTTGCTTACGTCGCGCTCAACCACTGTCATCTGAACACTGAGTATGTAACCTTTCCAACTAAAGTTCTCACCGAAGCTGAGTACAGGGAAGAGTTAGAAGAAGAGTTCGGCTTCACCGACACAGATACTCTTAACACTTTATTCAATCAGCTAGAAGAGGTGGGCATATAGCTCGCCCCTTCGGGGCTCGCTGTTATCACTCGTACTTTCAGTACTCGTGGTCAGTAAATCTTGTGAGCAATAGAGCTCATACTTTATAACTTGGAGGTAACCATGTTACATGAGAAAAACATAACGCCAACTGCGTGGTTCAAACTTAAAAGAACAGCAGTGGACTCGTACCAACATCTGCGTGATAACCCAGCAGACATTGCTTTGGTTCTTGCATCACTGTTTATATTAGACATTTCAAATACACTTGATGATATAGCGGAGGAAATATAATGGGTGAATTAGACCTTAACGCTGAGCACTGGGATCTGGTATCTGATGAACAGAAGATGACAGAACTAGCTGATCTTCAGCAACATCTTGACTATGCAAGAGAGTATGTACAACTTGTAAACGACTTTGCAGAATCAAAAAACTTAACTGTTAAACAACTACTTGGAGAATTTTAATCATGCGTAATTCATTTATCGAAACAGCATTGCAACAAATCAGTGAGTATCGTGGCTACAAAGGTGAAGTAGCTAAGCACATCATGTCATTCAACACAGGTGACTACGAGACGGACTTCGAAGAAGCATTCATTGCCTCTGCTAGCGACGAGACTTCGTATCATCCGCTAGGTATCATCGGCTTTCATCAGACGCTTATGGATAAGATCTGTTGGAACGCTCGCAAGTTACTGAACGCTCAGAACGAAGAGTCGCCAGTATACGGTGTTGAAACAGCTGAGCGCACTGCAGAAATTGTAGGTGTTGAGACTAACACTGACGTCAAAGAAGTTATTGATCTTGACTATCAGAACCTGTTCCAATCACACGCATCACTTGCTCAAGAGATGGGCGCAGATGTAGACATTCAGAATCTGTACTACTTCTCACCAACCAGTCTTGATGAACAGACTGGCGAATGGCAACCGCAATGTACATGCGAATCATTCGACGATGCGTTCACAGAGATGAACAACATCGCTGACTTACTAGACGCGCAACAGAAAGACACGTTGCGAGCCAAGTTCGCAGAGAAACGTAAAGCCCGAGCTAAAGCAGTAGCTTAACAATTACCCCACTCAGTCTTCGGATTGGGTGGGGTTTTTTATTTTTATACTAACCGCGACCGTCGGGGGGATAGCGTGCCATGACAAAAATATCTAGGAAAGCTTTATTAGATTGGTTAGGTACTAACAACAAATCACTTAGTGAGAATCTAATAGAAGTATTACTTGAAGTAGTTAATGGTGACTACGATTTAGAATCATTTAGAAGCGACATACAACTATACAG
>Ga0187217_1000440_pt1 | contig 17350 bp, 21 predicted proteins | sample 15SPOviralmetaG_FD_130165 | JGI IMG/M metagenome (GOLD analysis project Ga0187217, IMG submission 130165) | Marine viral communities from the oligotrophic San Pedro Time Series (SPOT) site, San Pedro Channel, CA, USA - 15 SPOT_SRF_2010-09-15... | ecosystem: Environmental > Aquatic > Marine >... | reverse complement strand
GTTTTATCACTACAATTCTCACACATCAAGAAACTACAGTTACAACCATTTGTGAAACCATAATTATTTTCACATACATTACAACTCATATTTTGTAATTAATGTTGTATTTTATCAAATTTTATTTTTTTTTTATTTTCCCATGATTTTTTAAGTATATTATATTGTTGTTTATTTATATCTGTTAATCCTATGATAATTTCTGAATCTTTTTTTGTTTCTTTTTTTCTATTGAGTGCTTTTACAACCATGTTTTATTATTATTAATCATTATTTTTATAAATGAATTTATTTTTTATTTTTTATTTTTTAATAATAGAAACAACTGAATTATTTTCCCTTATATAATCCCCCTTTTCTAAAACAACATATCCATCATCATATGTATTTATTTTTTTAAGATCGTTGATTACTCTTTCAGAACCAAAAAAATGGTGACCAATTACATCACCGGTTATATTATGTCCGAGGGTAGCATAAGTAAAACCTTGAACAATTATAGGAAAGCGATTTCGAACAACAAGTGTATATACACCTTTACATTTTCTTATTTGAGGGGATGAAATATCCTTTGGAAATGTCCATTGATCAGTAATAGTATTAATTACAGGATGATATGGTGTAAGTGTTAAAGAAAGAGCTCTATTTTCAATAGTAGATAGTAACTCATTTCCACCATATGACTCTGTGTAAACAAGACATTCTACTTCACTTACGGGTGTCTCATTATAGTTATTTGGATCACATGTTAAAATCTTATCACCTTTCTTGATGTATTGTATCTCTTTAATAGTTTTATCTGCCATAAGAACACCACTTGTGCCTATACAACACCCTCCACCAGCATTATTATATACAGACATACTCCTTAAAGGTGCCCTTGATACTGCTTGTTCTGCAAAATAAACACCACCTCTCATAGTCCTTACTGGATGAGCTTGTCTTTTAACAATGTCTGGTTTTGGAGGTGGTATTGCTTCAAAAACTGTTGAAACAGTATCACATAATCTATCGAACATTGGAGATTTAAAATTCCATATACCTTTATCTTTAAAATTATTACATATTTCATTTGTGTATGCACCCATAAGTGATAGTAAATAATGTCTACCCCATCTATCAAACCAATTTTCACTTTGTCCGCGTGTTGTTACATTAAGAGCTTCTTTTATTTGACCTTCAAAATCTTGAATTATATTTTGAATATATACGTCTTTAGAGGATTTATGATATTCTTTCATTGATTTACAAAAATCATTGATAAAACCTTTAACACCACTATCACAACATGATTGCATGCTAGATGCTTCTCTGATAGTATTAATCGCTCCAATTCTAAATATCTGTCTATTTACCATACCTAAATCGAATGTATTACTATTTGTATTAAAAGACTTACCATTCCTTAGTGTAAGTGTTACATCAGAAAATTGCTTAGTAACGGCTGGTTCTCCTTTGTATCTACTGAATACTATTAACTCTTCTGCCCCTGAAATATCTATATTAAATATGTAATTCTTTGTTCGACCATATTTTAGTGAATCTATTTCTATTTCTTGAGAATTAGAACCATTTTCAAATAATGCTCCATTTGATAGATTAATCTCTAATTTAGGATAAGATGATGCTGATGTTAAAATATTACTAATACCATTAATAAATACACTTCCTAATATAGATGCGTCTGGAATAAATGAATATCCATCACCACCAGAAAGGTTTGATATATTAGCAAGAAGTTTTGAATCAAGATTATATCCAAACCCATATGTTGTTATTGGACATCTAAAATTTTTAGAAGTAAAATATCTTTCAAGTGTCGCTTCATGTCCTCTGGGTGGTTCAACATTAGGAACACCATCCGTTAACAGAATAATACCTTTATTTTTATCTATAGGGGATGTTTCTTTAAGAATATCTAAGGAAGCAACGATACCAGACCACATATTAGTATTTGATATCGGTTTTAGACTATCTAATTGATCTACAATTAAAGATTTATTTTCTGATGTACATGCTTGATTTTTAACAATTGTATGTGCTTCTGAACTATATGTAACTATTGAAATATTATCATGATCTTCCAAACTATAAAGTATGGTTTTTGCTGCAGAAATAGTAAGTGATAATACTGAAATACCATGACTTATTTTTTCATCCTGTGTCCCTTTAAGAGTTGCTTCATCAAACATTGAATATGAAACATCTATACAAAGGACAATATCTATAGGAGGTCTTTTTTCAACTTCAGGAGTATTAATAGATACAACAAGTTTCCCTTGTGTATAGTATTGATCGATTGTAATTTCATCTAGTTTACTCTTATAAGGTTCTAATGTTTCATCCATTATTTGCGTATCTATTTTTAGTTGATCACTTTGTAATTTAGTACGAATAGAATCAATACTTCTTTTAAGGGCAGTATTATCAGTTAACATTGATGGGTTTAGATATTCTCTTGTTATTGGCGATTCTTTTTTTGTTTCTAACCATCTTAGAATGCTTGATTTTTCATATGTATGACCTGCATTATCAGAAACAGGATTTTCTAAAATTTCACCAGTAATAGGGCAATAAAAATCCGGTGGGATAAATATTCTCTCTTGTGGTTCTGGTTCTGATTCTGGTTCTGGTTCCATAATTTGTTTATAACTATATATAATTATTAATTTATATTTAAATATTAATTATTCCTTTAGTGGATATTTATAATATAATATTATATTATAAATGACCACAACTAATTTTCAGTCTGGAGACCCTGAACCTTTTAGTAACATAGAAGAGGTAGATGAAAATAAAGGTATTACAATAGATGATAATGTTTTTGGAAATATAATGACAACATTGTTATTCATTATATTGACATACTATTTATGTAAAAAATTAAAACTATTTTAAATTATGATCTTTTAAAAAAAATTTATTTTTTTGTGTTTTATTCTTAATGAGTGTTTAATCGAGGATACTCTTTAGAATTTTGTAGCGCTTCGTCATATTACCCTTACCCGCACCATTGTTGGTGAATGTATTCAACCACTTCACTACTTCTTCACCAACATCACTCTCTAGTGAATCCAACTTTTCTTGAATCTCTCCAATTACAATTGTTGATCCCCTCATCGATCCACCAAGTTGCTTATTTAGGAGTTTGCTTTCTTTCTTGTATTTGTGACACTTTTCTGAAAACTCAAAGATCATAGCATTCTTTTCATCTGTTACACTTGGTCCAGGTAGAGTGTTGATATAGTGCCAATACGTAAGTGCTTCGCTGTGATTTGAGAGGACAAATTCATAGTCAGTCCCTTCATCTTCAAGTGTTTTCATTTCTTCAAACCACTGGTTATACTTTGTCATAGCATCTGTAAATTTCCTCCAAAGGACCAAGAACTCGCTTCTGCTAAATTGAGTGTTCAAGCCAGCATCATCCTTTGCCCGAACATATTTAAGGGCATCCCCTGGTTGACAGTAATCAAACACATCTGTCTTACCATCCCTTTCAATGAGAGAGAAGGTAGATGTCATAACTTTCATATGATTGAGATTGTTTAGTTCATGCTTTTTCAAGCAGAACTTGTCTTGAACTTCGCGGTATCCAATAGATTCTTCATCACTGATAAAATGCCATTCTTTTCGAAGATAGTCCACCAACATCGATGAATGACTATTGATAACCTCTGGGATATTCATCGGGCGACAGTGATTGAGCTCGTTAAACTTGATTCTCGCTTCTTCATCTGTAAGATCTTTGTAGGTTGTGACAGTGAGGGAATAATTGTCGAAACGGTTTTTCCATGTGTTAGGAAGAACCTTATTACGACCAGTTGAGTTTTCCCTGTCGGGTCTATCAGTGCCGTCAGGTAGTTTCCACCAATAGTAGTTCCCTTGTAGTTTCACAGGGAACTCCCCTTCCTTGAACTCATGAATTGCCCGTGTGCGATGACCACCGTCAAGGATCCTCTTCTTTTCTTCGTCATCTCCTAGAAGGGTATACTCCATAATCTTGGGAATGTCGCTTCCTTCAAGGATCGCTTTGATGAAGTCCGGTTTGTAGTCCACCCTTTCCTTCCCAGACCAACCATCCAATCGCTGCCAAACATCAAGGATTCTCATTCCATCCTTGAACTCCTTTGAAAAGTAGCGAATTGGGATATCCTGCTTCTCATAAGTAATGGTTGGGAGTGTGAGTGCCTGATCCATTGTTGAAGTTGTTCTTTCTGTTGCTGTAAGTTCTGATGTATGCTTTTTGTTCTGTATTTGTTGTTTTATGTTGATTAGACAACCATGCCGATTTCAAATTTAGTAGTTTTTGCCATTTTTGAAGGATTAAAAAAACTAATACCTTCTATCACGTGGTTTCTTGGGCTCATTTGCCCCCACAGCATCCGTCCTTATTACTTGTTTTCTGATACCTTCTTCATATAAAGCAAGTTGAGAGCCTGCGTTGTGTTTCCTATTAATTTCTCCATGAAATAGTCCTCTTTTAAAACCACCTACAAATTCATTCTTTACACCTGTATTTAAATCACCATTACAACCACCTGAGAAGTTTCCTCCATAATACCAATAAAGTGTCCCCTGTCCATCTCTATAACCATCTTTAAATTCACCTTTGTACAAAATTAGTTCACTGTCTTGACAATATTGATTACCGATACCATGCGGTTTTCCATCCTTCAGTTCACCTTTGTAAATTAAGATACCAATCGTATTATATATTTCATCTTCATTAGATTTTCCCTTTTCAGATACTTTAACATCATTGAGCAATGATTTTAATCTTTGTATTTGATATTCAAGACTTATAATTTTATCTTCTAACTTACAATCTGAAAAAACCCTTGGTATTTTTAATGACAATTCAAAAGGCAATAATTCGTGAAGATGATTAATATTGAGAAATAATTCTTCATTCCCTTCTTCCAATTTATAAGGTAATGCATCATCTCCAATTACTAAACTCTTGTTTAAAATATTTTGCAATTTTCCAATTATTCCACCAAATGCGTATATATTTGATTTAAACCATTCACTATCTTTCTCAATATATTTTTTATAAGTGATACCTTTTTCTGTATTAAAAATAGTTATTAACAATTTACTAACTTCTATTAAATCTATTGTAATATTATATTTTGATTCTTCTTCATTATTATCGATTGGATGTGCTTTTACAATTACCATAATATTACAATATAAGGATAAAAGTTTAAATAAATATGAGTGTTGTAATAAATGTGAAGATGGATCGATAACTTTCGATAATATGTCCAATCGGTAACTATTATCATAGTGATTTACGTTTTGATTTACGTTTTGATTTACGCTTTGATTTACGTTTTGATTTACGTTTTGATTTACGTTTTGATTTACCACCCGCATCCTGGTAGTGACTGCTCCGACGAAACGTAGACCCATATGGAGACGGAGACTGGAGAGCCAAGTCATCCATCATTTCTGTTATTTGTTCCATACCTGTTGACATATTATCTAAGCAAAATGCTCCAATAATTTTAATAGATTTACTTGGGAAATTTTCTTGATGATATTGTTTAATTTTAATAATTACATCGGATAAAAAACAAGAGAATTCATAAATTATTTCGTTAGTATCACTATTTATAAGGTAATTCCTTTCATCTTCTAAAGATATAATTGGAAAAATACTCGGTTCAGATTTACCATATGTAGGTTTATTACAAATAAAAACCCCACTTGGAAAACCACCTTCTTCATATTCTTCTGGACGAGCTTGCTTATCTGTAAACAAAAAAACATCATTAAATACACTACCGTGTCTAATTAATTTCCTTTTACAATTGCATATATCATATTTAAATGAAGCAGCCGCATAATAGTGATCTTTTCCTTCTTCTCCAGTGAGAATATTCCCTTCATCTACCAACGTGTAAAATTCTGTTCCTTCTAAAATAGAAGGAATAATTGGGTTTTCATAACCATGACTCTTCAAACCCCCACCATGGGCATTAATAATATATGTTATTTGATTATCACGATAACAATCACTTGGTGAATGTTGAGGAGGTAATTTTTTTGGAAATCTATATAAACTCCCTTCCCTTACTTCTAATGGATTTATTTCTGGAACTGGATTTTCAAGAATAGTTTCTCCATATCTTCTTTTTTCATACATTTCAAGTTGTCTTTCTCTTTTTTCATCAGCTTCACTCCAATCTGGAACCGTTCGCAGAGGCCCCTGTAACATTTTTTTTGTAGATCTTTGTTCTTGCAAAGTTTCATTTGGACGCCTCTTTTGTGCTAAAGATATTTTCGCAACCGAGCCTGGAGGAAAATTCCAATTCCAATCAGATCCTGGATAACTATGTTTTTTATCCACAAGATATCTAGGACGTCCTCGATGATTTTGCATATTATATTATAATATATAATATAAAAAAATACTAAATTCTTATATTTATATTTATAATACCTTTATCAAGGGGTGGTGGTTTCAATAATATTACAATATAAGGATAAAAGTTTAAATAAATATAAATATGAGTGTAGTAATAAACGTTCAAAGTATTGATGGTGAAGATAGAGAAATAAATTCTTCTAATAAATGTTTGAAATTCTTTATCTCTCATCCCCAAGTATTATTGTGGTGTTTTATAATAATAATATTAGGTATTTCTATAGGAATTAGTGAATATGCTAAACAAAATAAAATTTGATTAATATATATAAGGGTAAAAGTATGGAAAAAGATATCTTTATGATAGAAAATAAAACAAAATTACATCATATAATAAATGTTGGAAATGGAGGAAATTATAGAAAAAGTGTATTTCCATTTTGGGGATTATCTAAAAATATGAGAACATATGTAAATAATTACATGAATAAAGGGGATGTTTTGTGGTTTTGTCAAGATTTTGAAAAAGAGTTAAAAGTTATTGGAATGGCAGAATATACTCATAAATATGATATTGTTGATGAACCATTAATACCTATGAACATAATTGAAAGAGAAAAACAAAATTGGGATGAAAATAAAATTAGTTCTAATGAAATACAAATCAATTATAGAGAAATATATGATACATCTTCACAAAATATAAGGATAAAGAAATGTTGGTCACATCAAACTGCTGAAATATTTACGTATAACTCGAGTGAAGATGGAGGGAATCTATACAAACATTATGGTGGTTTCAAGTTTTACGGGAAACCATTATAAAGATTCTATGGGATCATCTGATAAAGCATCAAAAAATGTATCACTAAAAGAACCTTCTTCAGCGCTGTAATATAAAGGATCCGAAGATTCATCCGGTAAACTGTCATCCGGTAAACTGTCATCCATTTCAAAATCTTTATTCAATGTCAATGGTTCTCCATTTTGTTTGTGAAAACTAAACAAAAAATTAAGAATAACGATTCTATGTGAATTGATATATCTTGTTAAACTATCAAACTTTTTTTTAAATGTCGCATCAAATATAAAAACTTTACCATTTTTGTCTTTGAATAAGACAATACAATGACCCTCATTTAAAATATTTACTGCACCACCCATAATAGCATATCCAGGTTTAATAAATATTATTAATTCTCTGAGAGTTTTTTTTATATCTAGTAATGAAGAAGCTTTTCTAAAATCTGCTGTAAGCCAACTAAATTCAAAATCATTATATTTTTTTCTAAAGAAATTTTCCATATCTTCTTTATACCAATTACCGCTTTCTTTAAAATTTTGAGTCATGGATTTAAAATCACTATCAGTTATAATATTTAACATTCTAAACGCACAAGGACAACAATCGCCTATACCTTTTACATGAGGAGAAACAAACTCTTCAAAATCTTCTTCGGAATATTCTTTGTAAAATCCCCCTTTCATTTTAATATTATAATATTAATAATATAATATTATTAATAAGTATAATGTATGGTTTTAGAAATAATGAATTAGTTATGAAATGTATAGATTTAACAAATGAAATAAAAAAAGATAATAAACTATTAACAAATAAGGATATTACAATTTTTAATAGTTCTGTTCTACCTTTAAAAGATAGTAATAATTTTTTAGTAGCAAGTCGTGGATGGTATGGTAATATCAGGACATGGGATGGTTTAAATTTTATAATATTAACAATCATGGGTGCTAACTACAAAAAAAAGAGACAAAATATAATTGATATTGATGTAAATATTTTAAAAGAAAAAAATTTAAAATTTAAAGAATTTAAAAAGAAAATCATTGAACATCAAAAAACTATACTCGAAGGACCAGAAGATCCAAGATTATTTTATTATAAAAATAATATTTTTATGTTAAACAATGAAATAGATGGTATAAAAAAAGATCCACGTAAAAGACATATGTATTTATCAACTATTGATATCGATACATTAGAATATGATACTCCAAAAACAAAGATATGTGAATTATTGTCGACAAATTTTGAGAAAAATTGGGGACCATTCACATACAAAAATAAAATGTATATGCTTTATGATATAAATCCTTTAAGGGTTATGGAAGTAGTTGGTGCTAATAAATGTAAGATGGTATTAAATAAAAATGATAAAACAATAAATAAAATAGAAAATAGTTTTGGTGATTTAAATTTTCATTTAAGAAATAGTAGTAATTTACTACCATTTGGGGGAAAACTTTTAGGAATGGGTCATGCAGTATTAGATTACAAAGATTCAATTGATTTAAATAAATTTTTAATACCAACTATTGATAAATCAAAATACGATAAAAAAGATAAAGAATATTTTAAGAAGTTTTACAAATTTTATTTAGGATTTTTCTTCATACTTGACATGAATAAAGGAGAAATAACAAAATTAAGTCCTTTTTTTCAATTACCAAGTAAAGTATCAAAACAAGAACTAATATTTTTTCCAACTACTATATGTGAAGATAATAAAGGATTTATAGATATTTCTTATAGTTTGGGAGATAATCGATCTTATCTTTGTAAATTACACTCTGAGGTAATAAAGACATCTTTATATGATAAAGATAACATTGACATGCACATGAATTATAACGTTAATACAAATTACTATTTAGAATTATTACGAACATTAAGAATTTTAAATAAATTTTCACCTAAACCAAGTGATTTTAATGTTTTTATAAATCCTTGATAGTATCTTTTTCATCTTCTTTTTTTGACTCGATTGAATGTTTAAATTTAGGATTCTTAATACATTCAAAATTTTCATGATAAACACACAACTTTACATTAAGATAATTAATTTTACAATACATACAAATCCACATTGTATGTTTTTACAATTAATAAATATTATATCAAATTTATTTATTTATTTTTATTGCTAGTAATGGAACGATTACTGCCATGATACACCACCAACTACCCGTAGGGGGGTGTCCACGATGATTATGACATCTTTTAATTGCTATAAAACGAGCTACAAAAAATGATACTAATATAATGGACGCGTATATTTTACCAGTATCTTTAATACTTAAAAATGGAGTAATAAGTGCTAAAAGAAAAATACACCATACATAATTTCCATTTTTAGTGTTTGTATATTTCCAATAAAGACCATCAACACCTTCATTACATGGTTTTGAACATTGATTTTTATTTTTCACTTTTATAATTTCTGGAAGAGATGTTGTTAAGTATATTATGAATATTAAATAAGTATATGGTGGTAATTTTCCACCTGTAAAATAATATGCAACAAAAAATGATAAAACCGGTTGTAATATATTATGAATAAATCCTAAATCTGTTACTTTTTGGTTGAGACCGTTACACTCTTGATCTTTCCACATTAAATACTCAAGGAATTGCATTAATCCGAGGTAAATAAAAAAAATTGCGATCCATCTATCATTTTTATTATTTCTTTTGAATAAATATAATGATGAAATTGAACATATTGTAAATGTTGCTAATGAAACCTTTTCATTTATACACATTTATAATTATTTAATAAAAAAATAATATTATGAAAGAAAAAAAAGAACAAAAGTGAGATTTTACAATTTTAATAGATAATATATATATATATATGGAAGGTAACAATAGTACTGAAAGTTTAGAAAGAGATGTGGATGTAGAAAAAGATATCCTTGATTTTGAAAATGCACCTGATTATATAGAAGGAGAGTACAGACAACTTTTAAGAGATTTATCTTCTCCCCCATTTGCTCAAATAGCGAATGATGATTGGCCATGGTATGGTAGACCTCCAGTTAATTGGAAGATTATAGTCGAACTTAATAATTTATTACGTAAGGATAGTATTTATTGTTGGTGGTATGATACATTTTTACGAACTAGGGAAGAATTTATGTATATTCCTGAAGATCAACCAAACTCAAGGTATAAGAGTGGTGTTAAAAAAGGACAACGAAAGGTAAAGTCATCAAAGATGTTAAAAGAAGATTATGAAAGGTTATATACCGCTGCTGAAAGACCTGCTCTACTTCAACCAGGTAGAAATGCAAAAAATAACAATGAATTAATTAATCGTTGTGTAAAAAAAATAGTTGAGACAGAAATAGATAGCAGAAGGATGAAGATTGTTCCTGATTTAGATGGAATTCGTGATTTTTTAGAAAGAAACAGGGTTGAAATTAATAATGCTTTAAAGAAAATACCCAAAGGATATAGAGGAATTGTATCTTGGACGGATCCACGAATGAATCATGATCATATGTGGTATGAGTCTATAAAATTCGCACACCCATTATATACAGTTTTAAGTTTATCGGATCAAGCACTTTCACCAAGGGGTTTATATCCATGGTTTAAAAGAACAATTGGGGGGTACATACCAAATGACCGTGGCCGTTACTATAGTGATGGTAGAGCAGACACTTATATTACAATGGATGGTAATTTAAAAGATAATTTGGCAGAAAATAGTTTAGCAATATGCAAAGTATTGCTCGAATATATCGATTTAGATGTTTTAAATCACCACTGTTCTCTTAGTGCTGTAACAGATATTATTAAATTTGCTACAATGAAATATCCAAGTGTACCTATACATACCCCTAATGGTCCACACAATCACACACAACATCCACTTGAAGAAGACAGATTAAACAGGACATCAGATGTAGCGCATAAAATGTTTGAAATGTTAGTCAATGTTGGATTAAAAAATCAAAATTTAAGAAATATGCAATTTGACGTCCTTGGTGGATCGTGGACACAAAGAAGAACAGGGAGTGACGGTTTGGGTATGGTTCCGCGTTATATGGATCCTAATGACAGACGTTTACCTAATCCCTTTGCCAAGACTATTCTTGACTTATGTCATCCAAACATGATTGCAACATCCATTACCCGAGGTTTTGGAGAAATGACATTTGATAGAAAAAAATTGTTAAATTATGCGGTAGGTTTAGATGATCCTGAATCACCATTATCTTATCTAGATAAAGATGTAAGTGATTATGTTGGTATTGAATTATCAAGAAGACCTATTAAATATCATAATCCAGAAGCTCAAAGGAGAAACTTTTTTTCTCAAGGTGAAAGGGAAAACCGTATTCGTGCTTTTCAAAGATTAAATACAGCAAGAGGATTAGATAGTTTAACATCACATATTGGACGTCATTCTGGTATTGATACAGGTAATATTATGGATATTATGAGTAGACATAGTGGAATCCGTCTATTAGAAGATGCTAAATATCCTGAAAGTAAAATGGGTCGAGAACATTATACTGAAGAAAAAATAAATGTTAATGTAGGGGATAGTATTATGTGGAATTCGAATAGAGTAGAACAATATGGAGATGTATTAAGTGTTAAAACTAATTACATAAAAGTTAGAGATAATGTTTCTGGGAAAATGTTTTTCTTACCAAGAGATATGAGAGGGATAAAAATTACTTCAAATGAACCTTTACCAGAATTATCAGAAGAAGAAGGACCTACTTATAATCCTGGAAGTCCACCATTAGATGGCGGATCACGAAGAAAGAGAACTCGTCGTAGAGGGAGAAGGAAGAGGTGATTGAGTGTTTTTCCTTTCTGATACTTTTGTCAGAATGTTATCCATTCTTTCAAATGGATATTCTTTTTCATTTTCTAAGAAATATAGAATTGTTAAATTATTGTTTATTTCTTTTATCTCTTTTACACGTTCATCATCTTTGTAAAGGACGGATTGTCCATATATAATTTCATTGGTGTAGTTTCGATACATATTTAGTTTATATTATATAAATTATTCTTAATTTTCCTTCAAATTTATTGTGTTATTTTTATGAAATATGGAAATATCTTATAAATATAATATTATATATGTTTAAATTATAATGAATTTAAATATGATAATTTTGATAATATTATTTATTATCGTATTAGATTTTTTTTTTGGAATTTTTAGAATGTGTAGACGATATTATAGATATAAAAAAGCATTAATATTATCAAAAAATAAAAATAAAGAATTATTAGTAATAGGTGACCCTTATTCAGGATTTGCTAGTAAGAATATTATGAAAACATATGATTGTGGTGATTTATGCTTGGATTTAAACGGATGTGAAAATTGTGAAAATTATATTAAAGGTGATGTTTTAGATGAACTTAAAAAAATAGAAGATAATAAATATGTTATATATGAATCATGTGTTTTAGAATATGTTGATAAAAAAAATTTAGATGAAATAAATAACGAAATTCAACGTGTGAGTGGTGGTGATTACATTGATGTTCGTATTAAACCTAATATATTTCCATTAACATATAAAATATTTGAAGTCGGTCATTAATTAATTGTAAGATTTAATGTGTTCTTATTTTTTAAAAAAAATGTAATATTATCTTATAAATGGAAAATATTACAAATGTAACTGAAATAAATAATGTTTTTAATTGTGAAGATGTAACAAATAATGGATTGTATATGATATTTATTGGATATGTATATCCCTTAGTATCTCCTACTATTAGAAATTATATAAAAGATTTATTTATACATGTAAAAAATGCTGGGAAAGTTACAGGAGAAATTGTTAGTTTAACTGAATTTGGTTTTACAAAACTTCAGAAAATAGAGAATATTGATGATATGGCAAAATTTATAGAAAGAGTTTCAAAAAATAAAAATTTAAGTATTATGAAAGATGATTTAATCGAATGTGCTAAATCATATGTAGGTGGCGAAGGACACAATGAAGGGAGTTGGAACAGTATGTTAAAACAACTCGAAGTATTACATGAAAAAAATATTACTAAAAAACGAAATCCATAATAAAAATATTATGATATCATATATATATGAGTTCAAATAATTCAATATTACTCAAATTAACAAATCAATTTGAAGAAGCAATTTATGAAGTACTTAAAAATAGAAATATATTACTTGATTTAGAAAGACGTTTAGTAGATGTAGATGATTTAAATCCAATTATAGATGAATCTAGTAAAGGAGAAGGATTTTTATCAAGTAGTGACCAATCTAGGGACCAATCTACCTTTCCATCAAGTAGTGAAGAATCTGAGGTGCAATCTACCTTTCCATCAAGTAGTGGACAAGATGAGGTGCAATCTACCTTTCCATCAAGTAGTGGACAAGATGAGGGGACTGATGAAGTTGATATAAAAATTCAAGAAAAACAAAAAAAAATAGTGATGGGTAATGTAGAAAATACGAATACCATTAAAGGACTATTATTGCAATTATAATCTAAAGAATAGTATCTGAATTAATTATAATGGATACTTGCCCTATATGTCTAGAATCATTTGGAGAAAATATAACAACAACTAATTGTAATCATATGTTTTGTGATAATTGTTTTAATGAATTATTGATTAATAATAAAGTAGAATGTCCATTATGTAGAAGTATAATAAGTGAATATTTAAATAATGATGGTAAAGTAAGGATATTAATTAAAGAAAATATACAAACATTAAATACTACAGAGAATGAAGATTTAAATTTACAATTATTAGGAATTAACAATATAAATCGACAGCGGAATAAAATTAATTCAACAATATGTTATTTTTATTCTTTTTTGATATTTTATATATGTTATTCATACATACAATGTTCATTAATGATAAATAATGTAAGAGATATGTATCAAAAATGTATGGAAGAAAATGAAAATATAACAGATAAATACAATAGTATGTTTGGTGAAACTACATCAATAACATTGTTTAATGTTGAAACAAATCATATGTCTAAAATTTGTGAGATACCTATTTACTTTTATAATAAATGTTTTAGTTTTAATTAATAGGAATACTTGGTTGCATAGCAATACCACATAATCCACTATTATCTTGTATATTTCTTTGAATTCTAATGTATCCATTTTCCCCCCAATGAGGTCCCCATGAATTTTTTACAATCCAGTAATCCATATTGTAGGATGTATCATAACCATATCCTACAATAAGGACTCCGTGGTCTAATTGTTTTCCACATAATGGATCTGAATAAACACCCGAAGAATAAAGTTGAAATGATTGTAAATTAGCTTGTATCGCTACAGATACAGGTTGTTGATGAACAACTCTTTTTAATATATCTTCATTATTAGGTATAACATCTTTATAATCAGATATATTTACAACTTCTTTACAAGACATACAATCACCTTGAACACCTTGATAAGGATATTCAGATTCAAGACATAAACCATTATCAATGACATATTTAAAAGCATTATCCATGGAACCTCCTTGACATCCTTGATTTCCATAATCTGAAGAACAATCTACTAATTGTTGTTCTGATATATTTAACAATTTACCTGTTTTTATGGCATGTATTGCTTCTATAGAACCTGTTGCGCTAAATGACCAACAGGAACCACAACCACCTTGATTTTTTACATTTGTAATGATATCTTTTTCCCTCCAATCGATTGAAAAAGGTAAGCTTACATTTGTGTTTTCACCTTTGTATGTAGTGTTTGATGGTTGGTATATAATATGATTAGAAGATATCTTTTTATCAGATAAATGGTTTATTTCTAAATTATATGTATGGTTTTGTTTTTTATGAATATTAATATACTCGATGTTATTTTTATAAGTTAAAAAGTTATCATATGTAAAACTTTTATTATGAACTTTTATGAAATCTAAATAACCATACATATAAGAACTGTTTACTTCTAATGAAGATAATGGACTAATTAAAGACAAAAAAGATAAAATTAATTTCAACATTTATTAAATATAAATATTTTTATTTTTATTTTTATTTTTTTCTTTGTTTTTATTTATGTGTTTATCGAATTTATGATGATCATCAAATTTAATATGTCTATTTAATTCAGTATTACTTTCATTTACTATAGAATAAATCTCTTTTAGATAATTTTTTTTAATATCTTTAAAATCTTCTTCATCATTAAACCAGAGTGATTCTTGAACTTCTTCAATTCTAGATATAGAAGTAATTACTTTTTCTTTAGTAAATTGCATGTTTTCCATTTTTTCTTGATATTTTTTAAATTTTATTACCGCAGCAGAGCATGTTATTGTACTACTTATTATTATAGGGGTCATATTAAAAAATATATTTAAAGCATGGTTATTTTCATCTATAAGATCTTGTAATTCAAGTCTAAAAGATTCAAAAACAGATAATAATGTAGATATAACTATTATAGTGATATTTGTTCTATCATACCATTTTTTGTATCCATTGTATTTCATTTGTAAAAGATTAAGTCTTTCAGATAAAAGGTTTAATTTTGATTCTAAATGTTTATTAAAATCCCTTTCATGATAAATATTCATGCGTAGTTTATCATTTTTTAAACTTTCTAAAGCATCCTGATTATTTGTTTTAAAATCCTTATATATGGTAGAAATTTCAGTATGTTTATTTTTAAAGTAAACATTATCTATTGGTTTTTTATTTTCAGTAAGATTATTATAAATTTCTTGTAATCTTAGTTTTAAAGAAATTAAATATTTTTTATTCTCTGCCTTTATTCTCTTTAAACTACGTATATCAGATAGAAACTTATTAATAATAACAATAATACCATCTAGATCATTATTATTTTTAAAGTTTGTCTTTTTATTTTTCGCTTTATTTATCTTTTCTGTCATTTTAAATAAAAAATTATAGGTGCTATTATTACTATCTATATCAGATTCTGATACTAAATCATTTTCTTCATGTTGATATAAATGATCTAATGTAGAATCAGGTATAGTAGGAGAATCCCTTGATTGTGTCGATTGTTCTAATGATAAGTTATCACTATTATCTTTAGATTGAGTTATATTTTCAGGAGGTATTAATGTTCCTTGTTCTTGGTTTTTTTCTTGTTCTTCCACCTGTTCTTCAACAACAGTAAAATATTCATCATCATCTTGATTATCATCATCTTGAATACCATCATATTGATTATTATTTTTTGTTTTAGGTATAATATCTTCTTTAAGAAGGTCATCTTTTTTAGTATCATCTTCTTTAATATCAATTGTTATATCTTCATTAGTTTTGGGATTTAATAAATCATTATTTTCATCTTTAGTTTCTACTCCTTTTATATTTTTCGGCGCCATTTAAAATAAAATATATATATATATTGTGTTTTTTTTATATTATAATTTAGTTTTATTAACAAGGACAGTGATTACTTCTGCGTGGTGCTTTTTTCATTATTTTTGGAGGGGTTACTGGTGAAGAGGCAGGAGACTTTATGAAAGCACCAAAGTGTTTTCTAATATCTAGTTGTATATTACATGTATCTGGGATATGATGTAAATGGTCATATAATCTTCTAATTGTGTCAATATTTAAACGATTTGCTGTTATTTCACGCCTCTCCATTCGACCGATAATTGTGTGGGAAATATTGATAACCTCATTATCTACCGTTGATGGACACGATCTCAAGATTTTCATGATTACATTGTATTCTTCATTTGTGATGTTTTCATAGTCTAATTCTAGAGTTAGTTCTTCATCTTCATCCTGAAAAATCGGATTTTTCACACTCATAAGATTTTGCATCCTTTTACTATAGAAAACTATAATAAATCAAATTTAAAATATTGATCATATATATACATATAAAACTATTTAAAAATAAAATAATAGTATATATTGTAATAGTAGACATCATGTCCGAGTGGTTAAGGAGATAGACTTGAAATCTATTGGGCATTGCCCTCGCAGGTTCGAGTCCTGCTGATGTCGAAAAACACCCCAAATTTTATAAATTTGAAACTTATAATTTTGAGGTGTTATTATATAAACAAGGAAGGGTTTATATAAATGTGTTCTATTAGCTCAGTTGGTTAGAGCATGAGTCTTATGAGCTCAAGGTCGTGGGTTCGAGCCCCACATAGAACACATCTGGTAGCGTTCC
>Ga0187217_1000439_pt1 | contig 17378 bp, 21 predicted proteins | sample 15SPOviralmetaG_FD_130165 | JGI IMG/M metagenome (GOLD analysis project Ga0187217, IMG submission 130165) | Marine viral communities from the oligotrophic San Pedro Time Series (SPOT) site, San Pedro Channel, CA, USA - 15 SPOT_SRF_2010-09-15... | ecosystem: Environmental > Aquatic > Marine >... | reverse complement strand
CTTCATCTTCGTCTTCCTTCTCCACAAACATCACCCCGAACGATTTATAATCTTCTTCTTCTTCTTCGTATCCTATTCTCTCATAGAGAGTCTTCCTCTTGGCTTCGTCATCTATGAAATAATCTACATCTTCTTTCGTCAAGTCGCAATCTCCACTCCTGTCAAGGGTGTAGGCATAGAACCGATAGTATAGAAGTTCTTCTTCCAGTTTCTTGTTCTCCTGAACGACCTCCTCCTGAAACTCCTTATCCACCTTAGACTCTTCTTCCATCTTCTTCATCTTCTTCTTCATCTTCTTCATCTTCCTCAGGTAGAACTGGTTCTCGTTCTTCAGGCGAGGATTCTCCTCTCTAAGCATCAGTATCTCTTCTCCAAGTGTTCTCGCCTCCTTGTATGCTTTCGCGATTGAACCCATTGTATCACGTGTTCTTGTATGTTATTGTTTCTTTTTTAATTACAATCAAATTTTATGCTTACAATCAAATTTTTTAACCGATATGATTGATAGGATTATGACTCTGGTTCGCGAGCATCCCATACTGAGCGAATGCTTGGGGAGCGACAGTCGTGGGAGCTGGTCCTGGTTTCATATCTTTTTCGTCTGCTGCTTTTTCTGCCTTGTCTTGTTCCATCCCAGCGATCGCTGAATCTGCGGCAGCAAACAAATTAACGGCAGCGGCGACAGGAGCAAGAGCTCCTCCAGTAAAAGCAGTCGCGACATCTAATGCTCCACCGACAATTGTCGCCACATTCCCGATATCTACACCGAGATTCTGTTTCACTACATTTCCTGCGGCATCTTTCTCATTGAATAAATTTCCCGTATCCATAAAGTTATCAATATCAGAATAGACCGCGAGTCCAGTCCCAGCCAGAGCAAATGCTTTCGTTCCAACTTTCGCGAATGTTTCACCCCCACCTTTTAATAATGTTTTCCCTACAATCCCTTCCACTCCTGACATATCCTTTACAGCGGTGACACCCTGAGAACCGAATCTCTCTGTAGCAAATAATTTACTTCCTTCACCGAACTCTCCAAGTGCTTTCCCAGCAACAGCTCCCGCCTGACGGACAGTCCCTCCATATTTTAAGACTGTTGTCGCTCCTTTCACCGCCCTTGCTCCCGATTTAGCGACTCCATAGACGGTATCAAGTTTAGCGACATCGCTCTCAGCATCTGTCTTGAGATCCTTATCCTGTTTATCTTGTTCCTGATGGTCTAATGTCTTGAATGCTAATGATTGGGTTTTCCAACCATTAGACCTTAGTTCATTAACGTCTGCTGCTTGCCGTCCCAATTGATTCTGGATTGAATATGCTGCCGCGTGTCCTCCATAAAAGTCGCTCATAATTATAATGATACAAATAAAATAATTTACTCGGGAGAATTTAAAATGTTAGAACCCTCAGCAATAAGAGTCTCAAAGTTCCTGTATGCTCTTGGGGGATTGTCTTGGAATGACATATGAAGGAAATCATATCGGTTGGGAGTCGCCTGAGCGTATATTTTTAACCAATTGTCTCCACCCCCAAATACGTCTCCATACTCTTCTGCCATCTTTCCAAGTTCCTTCTGGTTAGGGAAAGGACTTCCTACAATGACATTGGTCGCATTCTGCCTAATGATAGGAGAACACGCACGAAAGTTCTGGCTGGAGATAACTAACAATTTAATATTGAAATGACGAAATCTGCTCGCTAAATGATTGATTTTCGCTTCTCTGCGGATTGAACCGAGGCAGTCATCTAAAACGACAGCAATCTCGGGTTGGTCTTCTTTATCATAACTCTTCTGTTGCTCTACAATCCCATTAATGATACTATCATCATAAGCATCGTGTGTGTCAAATGCTTTACGTAAGAAACGACTGGTGATATCATTAGCAATTGTATTACTGATAATAGTTGTATTATCAAATCTATCCTGAGCATCATAAAATTTATCGTTCAGTAGCATATTAGATATTAATGTGCTCTTTCCTGTGCGGACTGGAGACACAAGAAGAACAAGAGCTCCTCCACCGAACCCATCCACCTGAGGGAGATTAGGATGTAAATCGGGATGGATTGTGGGAACTGGGTCAGGGTCTTTCACTGGAATAACAACAGGGGGATTTCCTTCCATTTTATTTATAATATGTTAGATAATTTATTTTTATTATCATTTAAATAAAACACTGATCCCACGCTGATGTTTTCAGTGCCCTATTAACTTCTTGAAAGACAACAGCATCGTGTTTCGCTTTCGCTTGTTCTTTCTTTTTAGTTTCTTTCCTCTGCTTCCTGAGTATCTCCACGCGATTAACAGATTGCTCTACTGCTCTCTGGACCGCTTCATCTAACTGAGACTGACTGTATCCTTTCTCCACAATCTTCTCCTTTTCAATAATCTGTGGTTTCCCCCGAAGTTCTTCATCTAAGGGAGTCTCCAATTGTTTCTTTAACTTGAGACGCTCTCTCTCTCTGTATTTCTCAACGAGTTCCTTATCAGCTATATCCTTCGCCTTCTGTTCTTCTTTCAGTTTCTTTTTAATGATTCTGTTCTCTGCTGCTTTCGCTCTTCCTCTCGCTAATCTCTCCAATTGTTCGGGAGTGGCAGGACCTCTTTTCTTACGAGTCTTTTTACCCTTCGGTTCTGGAAGAGCTCCTTCAGGGTCTAAGAGTGTTTTAACTCTGGGTGGTTCAAACATCTCTTCTTGAGGAATCTTAGGTTTCCTAACAGGTTCAGGGATATCATCCTCTTCTTCAATCTCCACCTCCGCTTGTTCCTTTTCTTCAATATCCAATTGCTCTTGGATTACTTCATCTGTAAGTGGAAGAGGTCCTTCAGGCTCGGGGGGCATAACAACATCAGCGAGATAATCGGTCATTTATAATATAGTATATTAGATTATATTATAAATAAATAATTTTTAAAAATAATGATTAAGTATGATTAAGGAATGATTAAGGACTCCTATTTATCGCTTCCTGATATGGAATACGACCTGAGTTGTCCCAGTGAGAGAATTAAGTTCCCTTTCAGTGCTATCTACAATCTGGACTTGGAGAGAGTTCAGCATAATGGGTGTAGGGTTATTAAGTGATATATAAGTCTTTTCGCCAGGAGCGAAATACAGAGCACCGAACTGCCTCCCATCATTAGTAAATTGGGGGACTTGATACACAATCTTAGAGACACTTGACTGACCGCCATTGAAAGACTTATGGGTGAGCCCAGGAAGTCTTATGAAACTGCTGAGTGATGTTTTCTGTAGTTCAGAGGGAGATTTAAAGGTGACAACTAAAGAATCGTCTCCAACAACATAACCATCGTCAGAGGTGGATGCGATATCTACTCTATCGGTAAAACCGAGTCTTGTTGCGAGATTCGGCCACTCCTGAGATGGCATCAGAGTGTAATAAGTATTATCATCATCCATCGGCCCGAGTGTCAGGATATGTTTCCAATCTACACCATTCGCGGCATTGAGTCCCGCAAATGTATATTCTGTTATATTTTCCTCAACTAAATAGCTCCGAGAATACTTAAACTTAGAATTATCAACATTCTCTACCACTGCTCCCAATCCATTAGAGGCGAGTGTTCGGTCAGGATCATAATGGATTCTTTCTGGAGAGAGAGCATCGTAGGCATAGACAGCTTCATTGGAGAACATATCGCTCCCAGGAGTATAACCTCCCTCTGCTCCCGCTGTATAGGTGGGAAACTTATAAGAAGTATCAGTCCCCGTATATAGACTTTCATATTTAGTTATCGTGACAGAATTAGTTCCTAAATTTATCATAGGATAGAGAGCATATGAAGTATCTCCAATTGGATTAAAACATTTACCGATATCATCGGTGAGTGTGGATGAAATGATCTTTTCATACTGAGATTTACCATTCAGTTTAAAGTATAATTCAATTTCGTCTCCAACTCCCTTAAACCTAATTCCATCATAACTGGAATTGAAATCGGAGTATGATAATTTAGCACTGACACCAGACATTCCCCCTCCCGCACCTGTGTCCCAGTATGCTATCTCCTGAAGTCTGGAGACTTGCCCGTTGTCATTAATAGCATCAGCATCCCAAACCCTATGGCATATCGTGACATTCCCATCATCATCTCTCATAAATACATAGTCATACATTTCGTGTGGCCCTTCAATCCTGTCTTCGGTCTGGTCTGCCGTATAATCTAATACCTCGGTATCATTATGCTCATTAGGGGCAGTGCTCTCATCTAAATTATGGATTTCTCTATCATCGGGATCAGTTCTCTGTTCGCTCTCATACGTTTCCCACTGAATCTGTGGTCTTGATAACCCTACCGCGAATGGTGCTGTTGAGGCAGTTGATGTCGTGATATCAAATACACCATCATTGAGACCGAAGGGTCGTCCTGTCAGCATCCCAACACAAGAAGCATTGGTAAGAGTTGTTCCCGCAGCACCCGTATGAAGGAACACTCCTGTCCCAGGAGTCCAAGTAAATTTATCACTTGGTTGGATGCGGAGGTCCTTGGAGGCATTCTCTCTATCAGTAGGATTAGCGATATTAAATACAGGTGAAAACCCTAACTGATCTTTTTCATCATTTCCTGTAGCGAGTCCCTTATCTGTAAATTTAATAGCGAGCCCCTGCTCTAATCCTGAGGCATTAGTATTAAGAGAAACAACAGAGTTGTTGTAGATACGGGGGTCGGCATACTGAGCGTTCAATCTGTCCTGTAAATGGGAGAGATAAGAATCCAGAGAATAAGTTCCTCGCTTCAGGCGGATACTTCTGGAGAACGATAGCAGATGACTATACTCATCGTCCTCTGGTAAAGCATCTGGGTCAGTCCCCCAGTAGTGGCAGAAGAAATCTCTCGGGCCTATGGTGATATTTCCACTTCGGTCTAATTTAACACTTTCAACCGCTATCTCCGAGTTCGGCTGAATGACAATGGGAGACCGAAAGAAGTTAGTAAAGGATGATGGTTTCTCACTGGAAATCGGGTCGGTGTTCTCATTTAACTTGCTTGTTGCTACAATAAGACTCATACTATTTATAATTTACGCTTATATTTTATTTTCTATGATAAAATTAAAAAATGCCATACTCGGGAAAGAAGAAAGCGAAACCCCCAGTTAAAATGAAAGAGTGCTCTCCAGGAGTGTGTGGTAATAGTCAGCATAAAGTTCCAGATAGAGTGGAACGTTATCAGAAGGTAAAACCGAAGGAGGTCTTCGGGAATGGTTATGATAAGGGTAAAACGAATAAGAAAACTAAGAAATGAGGCACTCATATGCCTCTCGGACTTTTTTAAACTCCTCAGCGTCTCCCCCCTTATCAGGATGCGTCTCACGAGCTTTCTGTCTAAATGCTAATTTTATTTCTTCTTGCGAAGAAGACCTCTTTAGTCCTAAGACTTTATAGGAATTGTAGGAGTCATACCCTTCATCCCCTTCATCCTCTTCATAGAAATCTCTGGGACTTCTTTCCTCTTGAAATGGATTGCCGAAGAAATTACTATCATTATACCATCGGGTATTATCCCTGAAATTATCATAATGATATGCCTCAGGAAGTTCTCCACAGGGAAGATGATTGACATTACCTAACGACCAAGTATTGTCATAGAGGTCGCTCAACTTCATTTAGATAAATAAATATAGAAATAAATTTTTAAATAGTTCCGTAAATTAAAATCCTAAACGAGCTTGTCAATTTCTGGTTCAGGTTCGGGTTCGGGTTCAGATTCCGAAAAGAGGTCCTTAGAGGTCTTTCGCTTGGGAACAAGTCTGGGACTCCTTACCTCTTGGAGGATAGCCTCCTCATCATCTTGTATTTTCTCCTCTTTCTTCAGCATCTTGTCTGTTTTAACTTTCATACTTTTAGCCTCATTCGCTAATGTTTTCAATTCTTCTTCATTGGGAGGTCTTCTCTCGCACTGAAAGATATAGCATAAATTAACTTTACAATGACACTTGCTCTGCCATACAACGAGTAAAAGACTTCCTACTGCTCCCAGAAATAAAACTACCGCTCCCGCTAACTGATCCACAGACATCGGTTGAACTTCAATCATTTAGTTTATAAGAACATATATAAAAATAAAATCTGTAGTAGTTTAAAAATGGATAGATTCTGGACGACCTCCTTGGGTGTAGAGATTAACAATGGAGAGTATCGTATTACGATTGATGAAGGAGAGGATTATGTTATTACAAGAGACAGAAACTTTATTGCTAATCATTGTGGAGAGTCTATTGTCTCTACATTTATTAAGTCAGCGTGCGGTTGCTATATTAGGCCAGAGCATATAGGAGAGAATTACACGTTAAAGGAGGGAGAGACAGATTTATATGAATTCGTAATAGAACATTTTCAAGAATACATATAAAAATAAAATCTTTACTACTTTTAAATGAATAAGGAAGTCTGTGTTTTCGGGAATGGAGGAAGTCTCCAAGAGTTTCAATTTAATAAAATTAATCGCGATAAGTATGATATAGTCGGGACAGGGATGGCGTTTCGCTACTGGGACACAATCCACTGGTATCCAGATATCTATGTTAATGTTGATATGGTCGTATGCCAGAATGAAGAAGTTATTAAGTTCGTAAAAGAAGACAAGTGTAAGTATTATATTGTATCAAGAAGTATGTTAGAGAAAGAACCCAATTTAGACCGAGAGAAAGTCTTTCTGTTTGAAGATCTCGTTCAGTTCCCTCAATCCACATTAAGATTCATTAGGAACTGGTGCTCGGGAACATCAGCGGTGGTCGCATCATTAGACAGATACAAGACAATCCATATGTTCGGATTTGATGTGGATTATGTAGAGTGTATCCCAGAGTGTGTGGAAGAAGAGGATGGAACATTAACCATTGAAACGACTCCCGAAACTAACCCTAACTATTTCTTTAATGATTATCAGCGAGCTGGAGACAAGTATAATAAACCTAATGGAGACAAGGTTCATATGAAAGCGTGGGAGGAGCTATCATACATTATAGACTTTATTAATAAAATGTATCCAGAGCATAAGGTCTCCCTGACTAATTACAATTCTAAGGAAAGTATCTCTCAATATTTTACAACGAAACCACTTGAAGATTTTCCTATGGTATAGTATAAATGTCTCTATTACTCCACGGCGATTGCTTAGAACTCTTGAAAGAAGTCTCCAATAGGTCAGTAGATTTAATTTTCTGCGACCTTCCTTATGGTCAGACAGCGAACTGGTGGGATGTAAAAATAGATTTAGGGGAACTATGGAAAGAAATCCTTCGGGTGAAAAAGAAGAGAACACCTGTGTTCTTTACGACCACAACTAAATTCGGTGTGGAACTGATACAATCAGCCCCGAAAGCGTGTCCTTTTCATTTTGATTTAGTATGGGAGAAAAGTTCTCCATCAGGATTTCTAACAAGCAAGAAGATTCCCCTGAAATCTCACGAAATGATTTATGCTTTTTACAAGGTAAATCCTATGTATGACTTATCATCTCATCAGCCTAAATACAAGGAAGAAGACTATGATGGTGAAACTGATAACGAGTGTAATTATGGTTCAATAAAAACTAAATACAGAAGCAAGGGAGATAACTCAGGCCCGAGATACAACCCTCCTCTGCCTCGCTCTGTTCTAAAAATAGGTTCTACTAAAAAGAATCATTCTACAGAGAAACCAGTAGAACTGATGGAATGGATACTGAAATATTTCTCTAAGGAAGGAGATACAATTTTAGACCCTACGATGGGAAGTGGTTCAATGGGAGTCGCCTGTCGGCATATGGGACGCAATTTCATAGGGATAGAAAAGGATGACGCATTCTACACTACTGCTGTAAATAGGATAGAGAATAATTGAGAAACCGACAGACACATCCTTTATTTAAAGGTTAGTTCATATGATACTAATATTATGTGGAGTGATAGGAAAGAGCAGTGGTATTATGAGAACGTTCATACTCATAGGATTAATGATTGGAAGAACAAGCAGAAAATGAAACTAAAGGATGGAGATGATTGGGAATCAGTCTATCTGTGGTTTATTACAACAGAAGAATGCGAGCATTGTGGAGTCCAGCTCACGATGGGTAGAAATGCTGATAGTAGGTCTTTAGACCACGACCACGAAACAGGATACATTAGGAATGTATTGTGTAGGTCGTGTAATTCTAAACGAGTCCATCAGGATAAGTTGGATAATGAATCCTAAACTTTTTAAATTTTTTATCTTTTATTTTTTTATTGTGTCATAGTATAATTATGGCATTCTGGACGAGCGACGACAAGATCCCAATCTCACAGACTAAAATATCTGTTCCCGCACAGCACGGATTAGAATACTCTCCATCACAGAAAGCAGAGTTTCAGCTCCCTGCTTCTATCGGCTTCTTTCAGCCGAATCAGTCTTACTTGAATTTAACCTGTAAGATTAAGAAAGACCCAACTAACAAGCCAACTCGTCTCCAATTAGATGCTGAGACTGGATTACATATTTTAATCAAGGATATTAGGGTCTATTCTGGCGGTTCGGGACGAATTTTATTGGAGGAATATCAGAACTACAATGTGCTAACTGCTCTCAAGCACGATTATGAAACTAATGATACTCTCAAGGCGAAGAGGGCACTGACGGAGGGTGCGACCGTTCATAGCGAAAAGTCGCGAAACGACCACGGACTTGAGAAAAGTCAGCAGAATAACTTAGAAGAGAACCCATACTTTAAACCTCTGGATGGTAGCACATCATACGATACAGCATTTACCGATGATGAATACCAAGAGGTAAAGGGACTCATTCAGCTCAATACAGGGATATTTTCTAATTCTAAGATATTTCCCATTGCTATGACTGAAGGACTCGTTGTGGAGATCATTTTTGAAGAGGCAAGGAGAGTCTTCCGCACATTAGACCAGACGAATCAATACAGACATCTCCAGTCTAACCCATTCTTTCTGGCGGCAGGAGCAACCACTGACACAGCAGATCCCGCTAACCCGAACACTGTCTTAGACACGAAACTACCTATGGATGATAACGGCTCGCGATTTACTGAATTCTATATCAGGCGAGACAATTGTCAGGGATGGAGTCAGAACGTTAATAGTTTTCCGTTCGCAATCGGGGAAGCATTTCAGTTCGTTAATGCTTCCACTGGTGTCGCTTGCCCCTCTGAGCTGAATGGTGTTGAGGGCTCAGCAACAATTAAAACCATAACATATGTGGGCGGTGAGAAAAACGCACTGAAAATTGAAATTAATGAAGTGGGTTATCGCCCGAGCACTCCTCTTACACGAGAACACGTGATGGTCTCCAAGTCAGTTAAGGATTCCTCAGTATATAATCCCTCATACCTTATCAGCAATGCTGAATTTATTCTCCAGCAGGTCACGATGCCTGAAGGTTATACCAGTAAGTTATCTGCTATGATGAAAGCAGGAGGTGCGATGAACTATGACTTTTTATCTGCCACTAACTATAAGATCTCTCAGTTAAAGAGTGAAAGAGTCGCTAATTTACGACTGCCTCTGTCCCAGTCCCGTGCGAAATCAGTCCTCTGTATCCCAACAGATGCTTCTGCTTCGGGGACTAAGGAACTACTCCAGACAGAAAGCACCTATATCAGTCATTATGATTTAGAAGCAACTGCCTCTGAGAGAGCGTGGAATGCTAATCGCTCTCAGCGGACTGGTATCGTAGGATGTGCTGATGAACTGAGTTCATATCAGCTCTTTTACGACGGGAAATTGAATCCTAATCGTAAGGTATCGTGTAGTAAGATCTCCAGCAAGAATTCTGTAGATAGTCAGCCTCTCATTGAGTTGGAGAAGGCATTAACGATGGGAGGAATGAAACCATTCTCTTTCAAGAAATTTAGGGAGAACTTCTGTATTGGTCGGGCACTGAGTCTTCAGTCGGGTGTATATGACACTCGGGGAACTGATTTTAATCTCCAAGTGGAATATCAGGAGACTGCTGCTCCCAAGGTAGATAAGCTCTGGAACTGCTGGTGCGTCCATTTACGCCGAATAGTTATCAGCGGCTCTGCTATCGCTCTCCAAGTATAAATATGTCTAAAATTGACATAATAATAAATTTACTCTTAATAAAAATATAAAATGGAATAAAGTATAAACGACTCTGAACGACCTCTTTTCATTGAGGTCTATTTACTGATACTACATTCCACCTTATATCTGTATCCTCCCATATAAACCACTATATCATATTGTTTAGTCTTTCTGTAAAGTCTTAGCATTTACAATGAACTATATAAAAATAAAATCTTATATTTAATTATAATGGATGATAATTCTACCGCTTTCCTCGTCCCCTCAACCACACGAAATACAGACTGGACTACTATTGAAGACACTCATCTCCACAATATACTCCTCAGGACGTTGGATAAGCATACTCCTTCTGTTCCTATATCTGTGTTCGTCGGATATGACACAGACGACCCCATCTACTCTCAAGAAGAAGAGAGAATGAAACTGAACGCTATTTATATGGGATTTACAATCATATGGATACCATTCCCTCCTGATCCTGGAAATGTGGTTGCTGTCTGGAATGGATTAATAAAAGTCGCTATGACCCACGGATTTCATTGGTTTAAAATCCTTGGAGACGATATAAGATTTCCTAATGATCCTAATTGGCTGAGACTCTTCCAGAAACATATCATAAAACAGAACTATATAGGATGGGCCGCGGGATGGTCCAATAATGATAGTATCGCCACTCAGTTCCTCATACATAAGACACACTGGCAGATATACGAGTTCGTATTTCCTCCCCTCATTAAGAACTGGTTCTGCGACAACTGGATGAATGAAATCTATCCTAAAGAGTATAAGACTTGGAGAAAAGACTATCCACTCTTAAACTGCGGGGGAGAACCCAGATACAATCCTAAAAATGATAGAAGATTATGTGATATACTTCTCAGGAGACATAAAGGAGATCTTCCAGAGTTTTTAAATATGATAAATAAAATTAAAAAGTAAAGTTCAGTATAATGCCCGAGAGGAATCCATTCGTGCCAAGACCTATTGATATCGCCAATGATGAAATTAGGGTCTTGAAGCGGACTATAATGGAGATGCGTTCTGATATGATTAGAATGAAAAGCGAGCTAAAACCTTTAAGGACAGAATATCTAAAAAGGAAAGCAGATGAAGAACAGAAGGATAAAGAGTGTGTAGTGGAGAATAATTCTTGGTGGTTCAGTTAGTTGTGGATGTAATATTTACTCTGTGTGTCTAAAGAGTGTCTCCTGAACTCTGCTAATGTTTTCATTGTGGTTTTCAGTTCATCTGGGAGATTATCATACGCCCTCGTATCAATCATTTTAGCGAGTAAAGTGGGAGAAATCCCATTGTATCCTCGTTTCTTGTAAAATTCAGTAATTCTCTTAGTGAGAGCATTACGAGTCAGTCCAGTAAATAGTGGTTGGAATTCTGTCAGACCCTGTCCCTTCTGTTTCAATAGAGACATTAGGTATCTATCCTTAATAATAATCTCCTGAGTCCCGTAAGTATGAGCTGTCTTGTATTTACTGAGAGACAGGATTGGAGGATTAGCGTTCGTGGGATGAGCTCCCATCACTAAATAGTTCCCTGTCAGTCCCCCACTCCTCTTCATCTTGTTATACTCTCTCTTGTTCTTAATATATATCAGTTCGGCGATCTCAAGCCGAACAGGCATCTGTGTATAAATAGATAGTATGATTTTCGTATCAATATCTCCAAGTGGTTCTTTCAGGTAGTTATTAGTCTCTTCCATCAGGGCAGAGAACTGAGGTATCTTTTCTTTATTCTCCTCTTTCAAGTCAGCACGATATTGAACGAGCTCCTTCTCCATACCCGATAATATATCAGAGGTATCCTTAAACAACTGACAATCTGCTCCGTGGTAGAAATCATTACAGCGACAGGCGACAAGTAGAGATGTCAGATAACTTCTCTGTGTTGCTGTTCCAATTTTAGCATTCTTTCTCCCTGGGATTTCCTTAATAACATTCAATATCTCTTCAGCAGTCATATCATCTAACCAGCTCATTTCACCTATCAGTCCTGGCATTTTCCCTGTAATCGTCTTGTGGATTTTAGTGAGATTATTCTTGTGCTGATAGATAGTCTGGCCCGAAGGAGGTCGTTTCAACTCTTTCCTTTCAAATCGTTTCGCATACATCTGTTCTAATTCAGTCTGGATACTCATCGCTTATAGTAGTAATATAGAAATAAAGTTTTAAGTAGTTCAGCAATAATTCTTAACGAACTATTTAAAAATAAATTCTGTTATACTTCTATATGATAAAGAGAATTGATATTAATGCCACCGATTGTCTCCCAGATGCCGAATGCGATAAACTCAAGGGAAAATTTCTTGATGATAGCTCTTATGGAGATGTCATTGATTATGATTGCGATATATACTGCGAGGGAATACCGATACTTAAATTTCGTAAATCTATTTATCCAGAAGACCTCCTTACCTTAGGATGGGACAAGTGTAAGTATATGGCGAAAGCAAGCAGAGGAAGGGGAGCTGCTGCGGGTCCTGTAGATCCTGAGTCAGTCTATTGGAAAAAGAGAGATATCTATTGGAAAGACAAGTGGTCTGCTAAATATATGGTAAAGGACAAGAAAACTGGAGAGATGAAACAGAGTAAAATGAGGGTTAATAATGAAGTCGCCTCACAACCTATCGGGTTTTATGGGATACAGAAGAATCTTGGTGTTAATCTTCCCTGCCGTCTCTCCCATTTCACCCGAACTAATTTCCAGACATTTCAGGAGAGTATCCCATTCTTTCAGCATATTGCTAACAATTATAAAGAACTGATGCCAGAAAAATATCAGCAACAATTAGAGAGAGCAGTCTTAAACGACTTCCAAATTGAAGGGACTCCATTCTCCACAATTACAGCGAACCGAAACTTCAGGACAGCAGTTCATCAGGATAGTGGAGATTTCGGGGGATGGGCGTGTTTATCAGTATTAGAGGAGAACAAGTATCACGGAGGTCTTTTCGTGATGCCTAAATTTAAGATTGCTATTAATATGCGGCACGGAGACCTCCTCGTGGCTGACGTTCATCAGTATCACGGAAACACTGAACTCTATGAAACAGAAGAGGACAAGGAGTATAATGATAAGTATCCTCAACAGACTTACAAGGATAATCTGGGAGTGGGTGTGCTTGGATTAAACAATCGGTTCAGTAGGGTCTCATTCGTATGTTATCTGCGGGAGGATATGATAAAATGCTCTCAATTTAATAAGTTCGTTATCTCTATCAAGGATAGTGAGCGAAGGACTAAGTGGGAAGGAACTGATTTCAAGTTTATTGATGGTATTAATGGGAAAGAAGAACTATCCTATGATTGCGAGAGTTGTAATAAAATGATATCCTATCATAATGTTAGGAACACTCCCCAGCACTTAGGAAAGACTGGTTGCTTTCTCTCTCACCTGAAAGCACTGAAACATATCGTAGATTATAAGTTAGACAAGTGTTTAATTGTAGAGGATGATGCTCTCCAAGTGAGAGAACTACCAGGAGATCTTCCAGATGACGAGATAATTTATTTAGGTGGATTTATCGGTGCTGCTAAAATAAAGGACACAAGGAAACAATCTCCAGTGATAGACCATCAACAAGGTATTAATACGCTTGATACAGATAAATACAGAATGTTATGTGGTCTTGCTTATTATGTTCCCAAATGGCAGATAGCAAAAGAGGTCGTTCAGAGCCTGATGGAATTAAAAAGGTGGAGAGCAATTGATATTTCATTGCCTAAGGTTCTCAAGCAGACCAGATATCATTATCCAGCTCTTTTCATTGAAGAACCCTATAAGTCTCAAATTCAAAATAATAGAGTTGATTATTTCGCTAATGAAAAGTATGACAGAACAAAATGTAAAATTGACGACTCTATTTAAAAATAAATTCGTTAATTATAGAAAAGATGGAGAGTAAATTTACTGATATTTATGACAAGAAAAAGTGGGGGTCTAAAAATGGAAAGGGTTCTTCAGGTTCAGGAAGTAATTGTTCTCCTGATACAAAATGGTATATTAGTCTCCTAATGAGACATATTGAAGAAACTGAGAGCAAGAGTATCTGTGATATGGGTTGTGGTGATTGGGAGTTTAGTAAGACGATAGATTGGAGCGGATTACATTATACTGGAATTGATTGTGTCAAGTCTGTTATAGACAATAATAGATTAAATTATGAAAAGGACAATATTAAATTTATCCACGGCGAGGCTGGAGATATCCCAAAAGGTTATGATTTAGTTATCCTGAAGGATGTTATTCAGCACTGGACTGACGAGCAAATTGAGGATATCCTTCCACAGATAATCTCTAACAATAAGTATGTGTTCTTGGGAAATGGATACAAGTTCGGTAGAGACAAATCTAAGAACAATTGGACTGAACGCTCTCTTGATAAAATCTACAAGTATCATCCAATAGAGTTGTCTAAACGACCTCTTTCAACTATGGGTCTCAATGTAAAAGAAGTCTCCCACCGAAGATGTAAAGAATTTATATTATTAAATTAAAAATAAAATCTTTATTAATGTATAATAAATGGCTGAAATACCACAATTACCCTTGGCACAAGTGGATACTATACTCAGCGACCAAGACTGTCCTCATATCTCCATCATTATGCCCTGCTATCAGCGAAGAGAGTTCCTTCCACTCATTTTAACAAATATTCTCTGTATGGATTATCCTAAATCAAAAATAGAGTTATGTATTTTACAAGATGGTCCAGACGACCTCTTTCAAGGTGATGAACTGGAATACTTCCGTCAGCAAACAAAAGTAAGGATCGTATATCAATATGAAAAGGGTATCAGGAGAAGTATTGGAGACAAAAGAAATCGTTTAGTTAAAATGGCGAGTCATAAGATTATCGCATCAATGGATAGTGATGACATCTATCTGCGGACTTATTTAAGATATTCAGTATCAGCATTGAAGGAGTATAAGGCGGGAATCACCTCATCCGCATCAATGCTATTTCTGTATCCTAAAAAGGACTATCTGCTCGCTGGTATCAGGTGCGGATACAAGCGACAGGGACACGAGGCCTGCTGTGTTTTTACTAAAAAGCACTGGAAATCTATGGGAGGATTCGCCTCTAAGGGAGAACATTGTAATCAAGGAGAGGGAGTCAAAATGATACAATGGAATGAAAAGAATATGGTAAATTTAGATGTCGGTAAGTTAATGATATGTGTATGCCACGATACAAACACAATAAATAAGGATAGATTTATGGAGGCCAAAATGGATGGAGAGGTGAAAGACCTCCCTCATATTGATATCCTGAAGGGTATCTTCAATCAAAATGAAGCGTAAATTTACCTCGCTTAATATAAAGCGGTATCGCTGACTCTTTTAACTTCTTCTTCTTTTTAATCTGGTTCTCAACTCTCTTAGGGATCTTGAGTTCTATGGGATATGCTAATTTAGGATCTTTATTAAGACCTTCTATTGCTTTCCTTACACTTGGTATCGCTCCGTATTTAGCGATATGACAGGCATCATTATAGACTTCATCAAAGCTCATATAACTACTCGGCATAAGGAAATAGTTATTGCGACAATATCCTATGATTTTCTTGCTTCTTGACATCACATCATCCTTCTCCTTAATTGTTAAATTTTTATTAGGGTTAGGATTCTCCAGATAACCTATAAGGTCTTCTTTAGTCTCACAGAAGAAGTAGTTCATATCAGGATTAATGTTATCAAAGTAGTTCAAACAATCTATTATTTTCATCTGTATCTGTGCTTTATTATACTCGTTCCTATTAACTATGGGGAGTTCAAACACACTGATAATATCAAAGAGCTCCTTGCGAGAATGGGACTGATGTATTTTCATTATACTTTCCCTTAGATTTTATTTCTTAAACTCTGAACGCATCTGGACGACCTCTTTTAGATTTAAAGTCTTGTTCGTATTATAATTCATTATTATGAAATTCGTTATCCCGTCCTATCAGCGTTCGGAAATCCTTCAGGCCAAGACTCTTGCTTACCTTAATGTGATGGGAGTAGATATGAGTGATGTATATGTTTTTATTAGAGAGGATGATAAGGAGTATGATATGTATAGTGTTATCCCAGATATCAATCTGTTAGCAATTGATATTAAGGGAATTGGAGAGACCCACAATTATATCACCCATCATTTCAATGAAAATGATTTTATTATTGAAATAGATGATGATTTAGATTATCTGGTGGATAATAATCGGGAGATGCTCCCTTGTTTCTTGACTCTCTGTCAGGAGATGAAATCTAAAATGGAAGAAGAGGGATGTAGTTATGGAGGGACTTACTCTGTGGCAAATCCTATGTTTATGTCTAAGTGCGACCAATATACCACTGACCTGAGGTATTGTCTTGGATGTCTTCGGTTCAGGTTCATCCGTAAGGAGATTAAGGTGGAGACTAATTTCGCTGAGGATATGGAGAATTGTATCCTTCATTATATCAGGGATGGTAAGATCCTTAAGAATAATTGGGTTGCTCCTATGACAAAAAATTATGCTGATGGGGGATGTAATGGAGACGGGAGGAATGTTGATAGCGAGCTAAAGGACAAGCAGTTTTTAGCAGATAAGTATCCTATGTATTGTAGATTGTTCTTCAGGAAGAACGGACATCCTGATTGTAGAATCAGGCACTATAAGTCTAATCCTCCTCCCAAGAACAAGTCTCCAGTTAATATGTCATAAAAAATTCTACCTGACTATCCTCTCTATGTTTCTATTCTATCTACTGACTATCCTCTCTATTGTTCTACCATCATCCTCAGTCTATCTGTCAGTTGCCACTCTTGAAATACATCCTGTCCTTTCGCACCAGCAACCATCAGCTGAGACCTGTAATCTACTGGTCTCCAGTATCTCCCGTCGGCGAGATTTATCTTGCCCTCCTGAAAGCACTGGGCGACATACTCTCCAGCGTTGTCTCTCACCCAGTCAATCACCCACTCTTCTGGGGCATAGACTATCTCCTCCTGCTCGGGGTGCTCCTTGGAGATGTCTTGGAGATCTTTCAGGGCAGGTAGGGTGTTCTTTCGGTGGTGGTTCTCCCACACAACCCACCTCGCCGCCTCTATCATCAGCATAATGTCTCCACAGAGACCACAGATGTCTCTCTGTATCTCCATCGGTCCTGAAACCCCATCGGTGGGCGTTGGGGTGATGATGTGGAGATTGCTCTGCGGGCGAAGGGTTCGGCGGGTGATTGCCATTGCTCTTGGAGACTTTCTTGTTGTTTAGTTGTGCTGAAAGTCTTCTTAGGAACAATCAAATTTTTTAGGAAGTTGTCTGAACGACCTCT
>Ga0187217_1000434_pt1 | contig 17466 bp, 18 predicted proteins | sample 15SPOviralmetaG_FD_130165 | JGI IMG/M metagenome (GOLD analysis project Ga0187217, IMG submission 130165) | Marine viral communities from the oligotrophic San Pedro Time Series (SPOT) site, San Pedro Channel, CA, USA - 15 SPOT_SRF_2010-09-15... | ecosystem: Environmental > Aquatic > Marine >... | reverse complement strand
TATAGTGATAAAATCCTATTCACGTCTTTCTCCAACGGCGTCCACTCTCTTTCCTTTTCGAATTTTGTCGTGCAAGATGTACTCGACAAAGCAAATTCGAACAAACTCTCCTTGTCGCAGAGATCTGGAGATGAAGATTTTGCCTATGATTTAAGATTTCGGGAAACATCGCTCGCATCCTCCTTCCCCGTCAAGCGCAGCTTGGTATCCTCTTCAACTTCTCACGTTTCAGCGAGGCTAGCCAGCACCGCTCCTGTTGCCGGGACGTACGCAGCGACCGGGAATGGAGTGGGAGACACACTCTCGGGAACTGGAGCGCTGTCGCTCGACTCCATCTCAGCTGTTTTAAATGATGTTGTTCTTCTAAAAAACCAAACAGAAAGCGCGGAAAACGGAATTTACGTTGTTTTGCAACAGAATCCATTTATTCTCGAACGCCATTCTTCCTTTGATCGGCACGATAGATGCATACCGGGCATCATTGTCGAAGTGCAAGCTGGCTCGCAGTCGGGGAAAAAATTCATTGCAAATTTTGTTGCATTCAATCGCCTCAGCCGCGGGATCGTTCGTACGCAGAATGACGTCCTCGTTTCCGAGGACGGCCATTGCAATTTCGCTTCCAGCGGCGACGTCGTCATAAACCAGAACGTATTGATGAATGGCCAGGCTTTCCGGATCACGTCTATCGTGTCCGAAACAGAGATCACGGTGACGCCTTTTCCTTCTCTACAAATCGAGCAAACATCGCTGCTGCTTGGAATCATTGTAGGTCGCGATCCGATCAATTTCGTCGAAATTGACGGCGATTTGAGCGTTTCTAGGCTTGATGTCGAATTTTTAGAAAAACCCGAATTTGAAAGAATTGAAATTGGCCCTAGCTTAGTTCTACAAGCATCAGATAACGATCAAGAATTCAAAATACCTGACTTTGCGGCCGTCGGCAAAGTTCTTGCTGCCAGTGTCTCAAATGGTGTCGTATCGGTCACTGAAGAAAGCCCGAGCGAAATCATGCACGTTAGCGGTGACGCATTTTTCGTTTCGCTGCCGGGATCGGGAAGTGATTTTAAAAGTCAAACAATGAGCGACATATCGGGCGCATCTTTCGCGCTCGCGTTCGACGGCCTCGCTGCCACGAGCTCTTCACAGAGCTGCTTTACGCTTGTTGATGCTCCGTACGGAACTCTAGCAAACTCTACCGAACATGTGTACGAATGCATGAGGACTGGCATCTACATTTTTACGTTAACTCTGAACTTAACTGTCGACAGCAGAGCGGTGACAGTAGATCATGCAAAGGGAAAAGTAACAATATCTTTAAAAAAAACTGATGGGCTATTCGAGAATGCCGCTACCGCTGCGGCTGATCTCAGTTTGGATTTCGAGGATACTACGGTCCTTTCGTCTGGCGTGGGTGGCCAGACAACTATTTTCCACAGCTTCATAGTGGACACGACAGCTACAACACAATTCAGGATCGAAATCGAGCACCAACACAAAAACCCCGCCGATACAAATGGCACATTTCGGATAGCCAATGCCTCTCTTTTGATTGAGTCAGTCGACTAAAATTTTAAGCTTGCCTGCCGTTTGCGTTTTTTTGGATTGAGAAGCTTAGCCGGGAGGCTTGCCTTGAGCGTGCTGTGGCGCTCCTTCAAGTATTTGATTGCCTCCGTCTTGCTGCGACCGCGGTAGCCAGGGCCGACTGAATCGAGCTTTCCGTCCTGGAGAAGCACGAGTAGGAATTCGCAGACGAGGAATGCGATGAGCTCGAACGTCTGAGCAATCTGCTTCTTTGTTTTGCCTGTCGTCAGAGAGGTCGAACACTTGTACGTTGTACCCTCCTTGTAGCTGAATTTTTCATGCAGGCGACGACCAGATGGATACGCCATGAAAAGCTTCTTCGAGAATGGCGCTCGAAACTTCTTCTTATTGGGATTTGGCATGTGCTTTTTTCCTTTCTTGTTCTTTGGAGGTTTCGTTCTTTTGCCGTCCTCGTCGATGTAGAGATAGGGGTCAATCATGAACTTGTGCATGGGCAGAGTAAATCTCTTCCCGGGCTTGACGGCCTTGAAGCGCTCAGACTGGCGGAACAGATTGATTTCTTGCGGAAACGGACGCAGGTTGCACGGGCGAATGTCGAGCTTGTCCTCGTCGACCTCGTTTCCTATGTGGTCGCCGGTGATGCTTCCGCGCACGGATCCGCCGCCGCACGAAACGCCACACGCGTACTTTAGGACAATATTGTGCATCAATAACATTTTAACCATTTTACCATTCCCCTTATAAGAAAGATCATATAGCGGTGAAAGCAGTTTGGGGTCCACATGCAGCCGCATGTAGCCTTTATCATCAGCGAGAACCAGTTTGTCATTGTTGTCGCTGTACACGCGCGCGAGGATGTGGCGCAGTTCTTCGTCCTTTTTCGCAAGCCGCCACGCCCCAAAAAATAGCTTCGCGCTCACGTAGCCATAAACCTTCTTTTCCCCCTTCTTACACTCGCGCTCGTCCTCCTGCTCCACCAGCTCCTCGCACTCCGCCGCGTATACATCCACCTTCTTCAGTTCCCACGGCGTAGCCAGCTTGAACACGAACCCCATCTTGTGGCCGATCAAAAATCTTAGATAAAATCCAACTACCAAAAAAAATATTTACAAAATTAAAATGAACAGCCTCTCTCGCCGCCGACGCTCTCGCAGCCGCAGGAAATCACGACGACGACGCTCTCGCAGCCGACGACGATCACGAAGACGACGCTCTCGCAGCCGACGACGATCTCGCAGCCGCAGAAAATCGCTTCGCTCAAGAAAATCAAAGCGAAAATCCCAGCGACGTGCTTTTAGTAGATCGATACCAAACAAAGATTTGACAAAGCTTACAAAAACTTTTTTGGAGGAAGCGAAACGAAGAAGGACAACGAAAAACACGCAAATCGACAATACTATAAAAAATAAGGAAAAGCTCTTGACGGAATACAGCGAAATTGCAACCGAAATAAAAGATCAAATCGGCCCCGTTTTGACCGTTCCCTTTTTGTCTGGTATTTTCGATTTCGTTTGCTCAAAGGGGGATCAAAATAGAGCTTGCGACTTGATTCAAACAAAGTCTCTTCTGGTTTTGAAAAATAGAAATAAGCAACTATCTCAAAACAACAAAACTAACAATAACTTTAATCAAGGTTTAGTTTTTGGTAATTTGACTAATTACGATTACGGTCTCAATTTGTCAAATTCCAGATTTCGAAAATCAATCGAAAAAAAATATCCTGGAACAAAATTTGTGCAGTTTGAAATGGTGCTTACAAGGGGGACTTGGCAAATAGTGCCAAGTCGAGAGGGTGATTTGATTAAAAAACAATGGCATGAAATTTTAGCGAAAGGAATTGCACCAAGGAGCTACGAAGGAATTGTCAAAAGAATATCACATCTCATTTCATCGAAAAATGTATCTCACGTTGTTTTCGACATAAGTTTGATCAACCATCAAATTTGTGCAATCTATAATCCTTTGACTCAAATTGTCGAGATATATGACCCAAACGGCGATGTCGACGGTGATTATCCTGGACTCGTAGGTGCTTTAAAAAAACTTTTCTCGGAAGCTACCAAAAAACTCCCTAAAGGGCTTTACAAAGGTGCGAAACCCATTTTCATGGATGATATTCATTCTACAATTTTGAAACATGGAGAAAGGTGTGAGGAAGACGGTATTTGCACCGTAGTTTCTGCTATTATTATAAAACATAGACTAAAATTTCCGCTAGTAAGCCCTGAAAAAGCGATGGACATTCTAATAAAAAATACATTCAAGAAAACTGGTAAAAGAGCCAAGACATTAGATTTTGCAAGAAGTTTTGCTGCTTCATACGGAGGAGTTAAGAGGGGAGGATTCAAAACCACTCGACTAAAGTTACCAGGAAAAAGATCAAGCAAATCCTGGTCGGACGAGTTTATAACAGGCATCCCTGAAAATTTACCAAACACAGTTAAGAGATCATATAGGCTTCGCAATATGACTATTCCCGAATGGATGCGATCAAAAAATACAGCTGTTGACCCATACCCCAGCACTATCTACCCGCGATGGAAAGGACAAAAAACTTTCCTCTGAATTTTTTTTTTTATTTTTTTATTTTTATATTTAAATGGTCCGACTACGCTCTCGCAGCCGCAGGAAATCACGACGACGACGCTCTCGCAGCCGACGACGATCACGACGCCGATCTCGAAGAAGAGCTGGAAATAAACCGTCCAGACCAACACGTCTGAATATTAGAGATTTGCAAGATTTGAAAGTTATCCGCACTCCCCACACGTACATCCCGTCGGTTCGAAAGCCTTTGAAATCCATCAGAGTAAGAAGGCCTTCTTTCAATAATGTTGAAACCGATTCTTGGTCAGACGAGGATGATCTTGTAGATGACCCAAGCTATTTTCAATTCAACGATTGGTCGAGAATCCCAAAAAGAAGCGTGCGCCGGACAAGATTCAGGAGAAGGAGAAAATTGTGGATTTAATTTTGCTAAGAACAAAATGAAAAAAAAAGTTTCTTTAAATAAATCGAACATGGACGGTGGCAAGCCAACAGTAGATCAATTTTTGAACAATCTCATTGCAAATGAAATTGAAACCGATTCGATTGAAATCAATGACAAATATATCCTAAACTTCCCGACCGCGAAACCGGCGACAGCGGGCCTCTCCTTGACGATTCAATCAATTCAAAACGACATAGTGCAACTGCAATGGTCGCTGTCGTCAAGTTCTTCGACTGGTCTCAAGCAAGGCAACAACTCGATCGTTTTCAAGGCTGTCGACTCGCTTTCAAGCAGCTACAACCTGCGGTTTCCCGATTATAATGGTTCAACAAACACGCAAGACACCGTCCTCATTGTAACGGCCGACGACGGCGCAGGCAATATTGATCTCGGCTTCCAAAACCTTCGTTTCGGGACAGTCCCCACTATGACGGCAGCTAACACGCTCAAAACCCTCACACTCGTTTCAGAGCACGTGGGCATGGGCGACATAAAATTAACATTTCCCACCACATCCGTAGCTGAGGCCGCGAGCAGCATGTTCGCCGTTTTCAACAGCAATGCCGGGCTCACGACTCTCGCGAGCTCGGCTACCGACACCGATATCGTGTTCGATTTTGCGATTCCGTCAACGGTTGCGACGCCGAAAATCTTCAATACCTTGGGATCGAAGATGACATTTTCGGTAGGGAGGTCGAGTAAGGACCTAAATATAAGAATGCCGAGCTACGACGGCTCAAATTACACGGGCGAGGCACTCCAAGTAGCCTCTTATTCTACGGGATCTGTTGACGAAATAGAATACGGATTTTCGCGCGACTTTTTTGGCCTCAGCTCAATAAAGATCGGAAACATGACTCTGCATGGTCCGGACGAAATCGCGACTGACCATGGCCACGAATTAACGATCTCCCTTCCCGACACGCTCGCGGACTGTACGACCGCAAATGAGAAGGTCCTTTCTGTAGCATCGTACAGCAGAGTCGGTGGGCAGCCTCACGTGCAGCTGGGATTTTCGGATCCTTTACAGTTGAAGAATAATTCTAATATTTTTACATTCAGATTCGTCGCAGCTCCTTCGCTGGCGAAGTCATTTAATTTTTTATTTCCGAGCTTGTCGACCGCTCTATCGCAAGTCGGTTCGAGTTTGTCCGTCTTTACCGACGAATTTACTCGCAGTTTGCCGAATACGAGAATTGCATTCGACCGGAAGCCTAGGATCGGGAACGAGGACAATTCGAACGATTCTAAAGTCAGACTGAGAACGGCTAATAACGCTTTGGACTACTCGATATTTCTTCCGAACCATGATCCTGCTGTCGACGTGACCAACAAGGCGCTCCGGGTCGTCAGCAACAGTTTTAATACGGTAACGCTGGACTTCCTGGAAAAAAATGTTATAATTGACTCTTCCGGACTAGAAATAATCAAGATCGACACCCCGGCAGCGCAAACTGCTCACTATGAGCTAATTCTGCCCGAGTTTCTGCAATCGATTCAGGCGTCGTATGCGGGAAAAATTGTCAAGGTGAAGAATAGCAGCCCTTCGTCTATTTCGCTGGAGTTCGGCGACGTGGACGCGTTCTCGAATCTGCAGCAGATCAGCCTTGTTCATGAAGCAAGTTCATACCTAACGACGTTGACAGTGTCTGCGTCAGCTTCGACGAATCTAGAAATCACTCTCCCTGCTGCAGACTCCACCTCGCCTCTCCGCTCAATTTTGTCGAATTCAAAGGAAAAGAACATAGGGGAAAACAAGGCCAAGCTGAAGTTTCGAACGGGCGGGGCACTTCCGTCGCGCACGTACGAGGAATTCACAACATTCGTTGCAAACCCTTCCCAGACGGCGGACGCGGTTCTGCTGATGCCAAGCGTCGCCGTGAAGAAGGGTTTTTCTCTCCTGCTGCGAGATTACAACGCGGATGGAAGCGCTAACCTTGAATTTGAGCACCCAAACTCGTTGGTTCTGCCCTCTGCGAGCTCCGCGAACAAATGCACTGTCTCTGCGCCAGCACTTTCCTCGAGCTACTCGCTGAGGCTGCCGACGTACTCCGACTCACTGAAAGGCGAGTACGTGGGGCGCGCGATCCGCGTTATATCTCAAGCGTCCTCTGCAGTGGAGACCGAGTTCGTTTACAACGGGCGGCTTTTCGCAAGCGGTGCGACTGGTCCATTTTTTGACCTTTTACACTCTTCGGGCGACAGCTATGAGTTCATTTTCCCCAGCATGAACGTAGGCACGAACGTTGTCGGCAACTTCCTTGTCTGCACGACATCGGCGGCGGGCGAAATCGAGATCGGCTACAAAAAAAATCCAACTCCGACAGTACAGAACAAAATCTTCTTGAGCGTTCAGGATGAGCTTTCTGGTAATTTGAGTCTGTCGCTGCCCGCTGAACCACTTTACAAAAAGGAATTTGTGACAGCATCGTTTTCGGGTTCGCGAATTGAGCTGAAGAGTGAGCAAATGCTGAGATTGCCGAATGTTGTGCTGCGGAGAACAAACATTTCTAATGTCAACTCTGCTCGCGGTCACGAGCAGCAGATTCATTTCCCGATTTTCGAAGAAGTCGCTGAACCGATCGTGGTTAGCAGCGTTACTGACCGTGTATTCGGAGCGACGCCGGTCAAGGTCGTTCGCTTCAACGAAGAAAGATCGACGCTGGAATTCGTTTCGACTTCGGCAAAGGTTGTCGGCACGCGAGCAACGTTCACTTCGAGTGTGGTTCCGCTCGATTTTGCTGTTGATTTTTCGAGCATAACAAGCAGCGGCTGCGCTACGATGAAGCGGGTAGGTAATTCGTTCGAGGCGCAAACTTCCGGGTTGTACTTGGTCTCGGTAGACATTTCGTTTAGGGTTGAGGACGGGCAGGCGCGGGGGGAGGTTGATGAAGGAAAAAATGTGCGACTTGTGTTACAGGATGCGAACGTGACGCACACTCTTTACGACGTCGACCAAAGCCGGTCCTGTAGGCGTAACTTCAGTGATAGCACACTTTTCAGGTTCCACGATCTTTCCGTAGCATTGGCCTCGAGACCGGAGAGAAGGAGGCACTTTGAATTCGTAGCGAATTTACCTAGTGGTAAATTGTTTTTCTTGTATGTCGACCACAACAATGCGAGCGACTCGTCCCGAATCATTTCAACGCGTAACTGCTCTGTGGCATTCACTTTGTTGGATTGAGAGTGTAAATTTGAAGTGCATAAAATGTGAGCGAGAAGAAAATGTTTGAATTTTTCTTCGGGTTTGTGGCTGGTGTTTTCTTCGCTACCAAAGTTGATTGTTCTCTTTTTGTCGACAGTTGCCACTTAATTGCTAAGAACATGTTGAAAAGAACTCAGTCCCAGCAATCGAAGCTGGAAAAATCGTAGTCCTGAGTAATTTCTCTCCGGAGAGTAGGCTTTAGTGGAACTTTTGTAATCGGTCCGGCCCTTTCCTCCTTCTCCTTGAGCTTTCTCTTTCGGAAGCAGGATCTGCAAATTTTTTTCCAGGCTTCTCTTTTTTCGCGGAGGCCGCAGTCCTCGCACTCTCTCATTTTGAGGGAGTTCCGGTGCTTGGAGTAACAGGGACGACATCGTGTCCTCCATGCGGGCTCGCTGGGAGCAATTTTGAAATCGCAGTCTAGACACTCTCTTGGCATTTACATAATTCTAGAAATTTTGTTTGTTAATTTTAAACACGATTTGGGTGCGTGCTGCATGATGAACGACGATCACGGACCGAACGAAGATGCGACTTCGCTTGAAATAAAGGAGCAGGACAACCCGCCTCCAATTATATTTTTAAGCGACGACGACTCTAGCGAGTGCGACAGCATGGACAGCGACGATCAAAGCGCATAGCGGAGCGCATGCAGGATTCATGGAAAGCTGTGCATCCGCATCTATAGAAGGCAATGTCCTTTTTTTCAATTTTGTCTTGGCAGATGGGACAAATTTTTTCTGGTTCTGGCGACTCGTTGAGCGCGAGGCGCAGATTTATGAGTCGGTCAATCTCGATGCGGTCCTTCTCGAGCTGAATGAGCTTCTGGACGCTGTCGATCCGGTCGAGAAGGTTGGAGAGCATGGCCTCGAGACGCTTGAGGCGGAGGCTTGACATGGATTAAATTTGAGTAGTAAATTTTAATTTTTCTAGCTATCAAAATTTTATATGAGCAATAAAAGCCTTTACAAATGCCGTCGTTATCGACTGGACCAGAGGAGGCGTTACCGCAGGGCGCGCGAGAGCGCGTTGCTTGATCTGGCGAGGTCCAAGGTGGAGAAGAGATTCCTGCTGGTTGTACCGCCTCCCGCTGCAAAGAACAAGATCCTTCACTACGAGAAAGTACACGCGAAAGCGAAGAGGACAAGGCTTAAGAAGGAGGTGGTGGAGGAGGTGGAGGAGGAGGAGGAGGAGGAAGTGCAGAAGAAGAAAAGGAAAAGGAGGAGCAAGAAGGGAATGTTTTTCAATGAGCTAAACGAAAGCTCGTTCAAACCACACAGGCGGCCGCTTTGTCGGAAAACGTCGAGCTACATTGGTGTTTCGTGGTATCGCGCCGCTCATTCGTGGAAAGCTCAAATTCACCACATGGGCGTGGATTACTACCTGGGTCGATTCACAAACGAAAAAGCAGCGGCGCTGGCATATGACGAAAAGTGTATCGAGTTCCGAGGCAAGAACGCAATCGTTAACTTTCCCGAAAAATTGTTTGCTAAAAAAAATGAGCTTTCTCCAGCCAAAGAGAACGTACATTGCAAAAAGATTTCTTAGAAGGCCGAGATCACGTTCGCGATCTGTAGGCAAAAGAAAGCGGAGCACCTCTCGGTCGCGAGCATTCAGCATTCGGCAGGTCGCAGAGAGTTCTACTCCATCTAAATTCAAGAAGTTGGACAAAAGAATTCCGCAACCGATCGCGGGAGGCTTTCGGCTTCTAGTACAGGGGGCCAGCGGCAGCGGGAAGACGATTTTGGTGATTCGGCTTTTGCAAGAGTACATGAAATTTTTCCAGTCGGTCCACATCGTGTCGCCGGCGCCGTATCAGTTCGAACGAAACCTTCGCCTGCGCCCAAGCGATGCACTTATTCGGACATTGGACGAGAAGAAGCTGATGTATTTGTACGAGCGTCACAAGAAACTGAACCGCGAGACGCGGCGGAAGAATCACATTATTTTCGTTTTTGACGATTTAGTTCTGTTTCTGAACGACAGCAAAGTTTTCAAAAACATGCTTCTGAATGGGAGAAAACATGGCATATCATTTATTATAACAACACAGCGTTATGCGCAGTCGTCACAAATAATTAAGATGAACATGTCTGATATCGTTTTAATGACTGGGACCGAGCAGGACGTAAATAACATTTCGAAAGTATATGGGCTTAGTCCGAAATTGTTACTAAGTCTTTACCGGAAATACGTTCTGCCGAAACAATACTCATTTTTGCGAATTAGAGCTGTGCCCTTGTCTATTTTTTTTGAATTCAGACGTACGCGATTGTACCCACGGGCATCGAGTCGAAAAAGGTCGAAACGTAAAAGGTCGCGAAGTAAAAGATCGCGCAAGCGAAGGAAACGGTCGCGAAGGCGGAGAAGAAAAAGAAGAAGATAAATTTCACTGTTTACCAATTGTTTTTACATCTTCGATTAGCGTGATGATTTCTACCCTTTGATTTTGTAGAACAGCCATCGTTTGTCCGAGAGTACGGTGGTGTTTCATGAGAAAATTATATATGTTGTTGGGATTGCCGACCTTTTTTGGTATCAATTTTTTCAGAAAGTTTTCTGCATCGTCTGGCTGAAATCCGAATCTACTTTTTTCGAGGTGATTGACAAGGCCGCGAAGAAAATATGTTGAAACAAGATTTGAAAGGCCGATTGCGAAAGGAATTGCGATCGAGGCCGCTCTCCTCCTTGCGCGTCTCCCCCCCCGGATCAGGCTTGGACGTTTGCTCTTTTCCATCTTTTCTTGTTTTTTGGCATCGATCTCTTCTTGTTTTTTGGCAATGACCGCGACTCCCTTTTGAGTTTCTTGATCCTTTTCTCTTGCTTTCAACATACGCTTCAACCAACTGGCTTCTTTCATTTCTTTTTCTTCTAGCTGTTCTTTAATTTGTTGTAAAAGCTCCTCTTTGTATTTTTTACTTTCCCTCTGCCTATCGACATTTTTCATTGCGTCCAACAAGTAGCTCTCTTTTCTTTTTGGAATCCCTTTTATTTCCTTGATCAATATTTTTTTGAACACGGTTCTCAGACGAATCTCGCGTGTAAGAATTTTAACCATATAATCGCCAAGCTCAATCAATGCAAGCTTTCTGAAATTCTCTTCGATTCCTTTGCTTGCATTTTTGAATTCACTCATTCTTCTTTGAAATTCCTTCTTTTGCTCCTTAGTCATTTTTGAAATTTTTTTCTTAAATTTCCGATGGGGGTCATCGATTCGTTGTTTCCTGTCCTTCTTCATGAGATTTCTCGCCGCCAGGCTCAGAGGTATAGAACCCGCGAGAAACGCCGTGCTCGCAATCATTTATTTTAGAGGAAATAAATTATTTCTACTTGTAAATATGGACACGGACAAGGAGATCCTGAGTCAGCTGCAAGACATGAAGAAGCAGCTGGACCGGATCGAAAAATCCTGCGCGAAAATGGACACGCATGTTGATTTCGTTGATGAAATTTACGACCGGGTTAAATCTCCATTTCACTGGTTGATGCATAAGATTCGATCGTTTTCGGGTATCGGGTGCCAGGCCATTCAGCTGGATCCTTTGAAAAAAATAAATTGAGAAGAATTTTATTGGTTGATGGAGAGAAAAATGAAGAGACGGAGCAAGTCTCGGCGTAAGAAACGTTATTCGCGACTACGAAAATCCAAGAGGAGAAGAAGAAAAAGATCTCGTAAAAGTCGAAGGAGATCAAAAGGAAGAAGCAAGTCAAGACGAAGACGAAGGTCACAAAAAAGGCGTTCCTCTTCGCGTAGGATTCAGAGAAGGAGTACAAGACGAAGAAGAAAGTCGAAACGAAAAGCCGCGGTCGGAGTTGCAATCGGCGCTTCGCTTGGATCCGCGGCGGCGCTTGCCGGGCTCGGTTTGCTTGCGCGAAGAGTCAACAGAAATAGACTTTTGCTCGAACCAAAAATACTGAAAGAAGGTGTCCGGTTTTGTCCGAAGGATAAAAAAGCTCTGAGAAATGCAAAGAAAGGTGACATTTTTAGAATCCGCGTCATGTCACGCGCAATAATACCAGGTCTTTATTCCACAAAATTTATGGATGATTTGCAACATCACTACATCGAAATTGTGTCTCGTACCGAAAAAAAAGGAGGAAAACCGTGTTCTGCAACTTTTGGTATAATGAAGTTCAACGACAATCGGTTTCTAAGTGTTCTTGCTCCGGACAATATTCTTCTCAGATTTCGTAAAAAAATTAAAAAATTCATTAAAGGTAATCTCCATGCAAAACTGAAACAATATAGACTGACAGAGTTGTTTGAATTCGATGATAATTATTCAGTGCACGGTAAAAAAATTTATGAAAGTAATCTTACTGATAAACACATTGCATTTCTCCGTTCTATACACAAAGAAATGGATATGGACGGTAAATTGGATTTACCTTTGTTCAAGTATTCTTTGCTTACATGTTCACCAAATAGGCAGAACTGCCGTAGTTTCGCGCACATGTTCGCAAAGTCGCCAGAACAGCTACTTCAGGCAGCTTTTGGACAAAAAAAATTCTTCGAACTTCAACTTGAACTGGAAGCTGAAGAAAAATGGAAAGCTGAAGCTGCTGCTCTCAAGGCAAAACGAGAAAAAGAAGCTGAAGAAAAACGGAAAGCTGAAGCTGCTGCTCTCAAGGCAAAACGAGAAAAAGAAGCTGAAGAAAAACGGAAAGCTGAAGCTGCTGCTCTCAAGGCAAAACAAGAAAAAGATGCTGAAATGCGTTCTGCCTTCCAAAGAGCTATGGAGTCAGTAGAGGATGAAGAAAGAAAGTTCTGGCTCTTATAAAAGAAAATTATTGACTACTATAGAAAAAATGCCTCGATCAAGGTCTAGAAGGTCGAAGAAACGGCGACGCAAGTCAAGACGAAGAAGGCGTTCCTCGTCGCGTAGGAGTCAGAAAAGGCGTACAAGACGAAGAACTTCAAAGTCCAGACGAAAATCAAGACGAAGGTCCAGACGAAGGTCAAGACGAAGGTCACGACGAAGGTCAAGACGAAGACGAAAGTCGAAACGAAAAGCCGCGATGGGAATTGCACTCGGCGCGTCCCTTGGATCAGCTGCGGCGCTTGCTGGCGTCGGTGCTCTCGTGCGAAGGTTAAGAAAAATCCGAAGAAAAAAAAGAGAATTGTACGAACAGGAAGAAAAGAGATTCAGTCCTAGTAATGTTGTGCAGGTTAATAGTTGGGGCGAGATTGAAGATCCTGATTTTTTCGACAAGCAGTTTAAAAATTATATTGAAATGAGAAAAAAGGAACGAGAAAAAAGAGCGGAAGAAGAACGGAAAGCTGAAGCTGCTCTCAAGGCAAAACTAGAAAAAGAAGCCGAAGAAAAACGGAAAGCCGAAGGTGCTCTCAAGGCAAAAATAGAAAAAAACGTAAACATTGCGTACATTATATTGAATTATTCATATGATCAAATTGGCTCGTTGCCTGGAGTCAAAAGTGAAGAAAAATTGCTTCGAAACATAGCGAAGAAAAACTTCAATAAATTAATTTTGAAGAAAAATCTCACTGTAAGCGGTTTGAGGGCGGCAAAAGAAGAACTCTTAAAAGTGGTGCGAAAGGCAAAGAATTCTGGTAATCTAGGTAAAATTTTGATTTACTATTCAGGACATGGAATTGATATGTATGGAGGCTATCCGGCGATGCTTGGAGTCGATTCTCAGTATGTAGAAAAGAAATTGATTTATCATGTTCATAAACACCACCAGAATCTAACCGACCTTACCAAGGTCCACCGTCACCATCACAACTTCATCCATACAAAAGGTGATACGCGATATCACGAACATTCACACGCAAATGAGCCCTTCATTTTGAGACGACAACGTCCACTTAAAGGACAAAGACGTGGAAAAACGAAATTTAAATCCCATAAAGGTCACTACCATATTTTTGACGCCTATGTACCACATGCACATGCCGTTACATTTTCAGAATTTATTGATGGTATACCTGTTAACGCAAAAAACATAACCATAGTTGACAACGCCTGTAGGTATGACCGAAATTCGATGTCAAACGACGGAATGCCGGTTCTAGGAATGTATAACGAAGAGGCGGATTACAATAAAGTTTTTCCTTTGTCTTGTCCCGTAATATGTGGATCAAGACGCGGAGGGACGGCTCCGGACGACCCTTTTTTTGCAGAAGCTTTTCTAGAATCCTACTCTCTTTCTAAATCGCCGGAACAGATTTTCAAAGATAGTTTAGAATGGGGTGAAAAAAAATTGGGAAAATGTAAGGATAGGGAAGAATTCTTCCCCATAACTTTGTACGACCAAAAAAATCCACAAAAAATAAATTGGGAATATCAAAATTTGGAGTAGACAAATAATATTGACTACTATAGAAAGATGGGACGATCAAGTTCTAGAAGGTCGAAAAAACGGCGACGCAAGTCAAGACGAAGAAGGCGTTTCTCGTCGCGTAGGAGTCAGAAAAGGCGTACAAGACGAAGAACTTTGAAGTCCAGACGAAAATCAAGACGAAGGTCAAGACGAAGGTCACGACGAAGGTCAAGACGAAGGTCGAGACGAAAAGCCGCGTTGGGAGTTGCACTCGGCGCGTCGCTTGGATCAGCTGCGGCACTTGCTGGCATCGGCGCTCTGACGCGAAGATTAATGAAAGATGAAAGTAATATTTTAGAAAGATCAAAACGTCAATTCAAAAATGAAAAAAGAGAAGTTTTAAATTCTTTAATTAATTTTAATAGAATCTCAGAAAAAATTGCTGAAGTAGCTAGAGATAAATCATTTTTTTCGAAAAAGCAGTTTGATTATCGTTATGAACCCAAATTTGATGAAGAAAATCTATTTGATCTTAATAGAAAAAAGGATGAGATATTTTATACCTTACCCACTTGGTATGAAAGGGAGAATGGTGGAACTACTTTCTCTTATAGCTACATTGATGTAAAGACGACAATAGGAGAAGTTGTACACAAAGAAATTTCTAAGAGAAAGGGATTCATCAGATGGCCAAAAAAAATAAGAGTAATGATTTCATTTTCTGACATTCCCTTTGAAATTAATCCAGAGGGAAAATATTGGCATCAGACGGAAAAAATCGATAAACAGGCCTTTATGGAAAATTGTTCAAACCGTAGAAAAGATAATTGCACATTTCCCTGTAAGTGGTTTCAAGGATGCCGTCATTTCGATCAGCTTGCATTAGATGATTATGATGCTCGTGGTTTCGCGAGTCTGGATGGTAGAGGGACTAATAATTTTGATAGGAGGCTTGACAAAATGGATGAAAAAATTAAAAAGAATTTTTTTATCACACAGACAGACAGAATTGAACGTACAAAACTATACAGAAATCATATATATATTTCAGAAAAGAGTCAGCTGAAAAAGACATTTGTTCAACTTTTTAAAGGTAGAGTTGGTCCATTTTCCAGATTCCAAATTACAATTAGTGCATATTTTCCCCGTGAAGAGACGACTTTGGACGGTGTGATCGAGAGGGTGAATGCCGCACGGAAAAAAATTACATACCAAGATGCAATAGCAAATCAACTTTTCTTCCCGAAAGGGCAGAAAGCAATCAATAAATTTATACCTCCTGAGTTGGACCCATTTTATTTTTATGGTGAAAACACTTCTGAAAGAAGACGGTTTCGAGCTTTTTAATGGTACGTTTGATGTTTGCATTAAAATCTTTTCTGAAATAAAGATGACCCTATCAAAAAAAAGAAATTCGAAAAGGCGCCGCCGGAGCCGCTCAAAGTCGCGTACCCGAAAAAGGCGTGGAAAATCAAGACGAAGCTCCAGAAGGAAACAGCGTTCCAGGTCACGAAGACGATCAAGAAGAAGAGCCAAACTCGCCGTAGCATTAGGCTCTGCCGGAGGAGCTGCTCTAGCTCTTTATATGCTCTACAGACTTGTACCCAGAGTTCGAAACGCCGAAAAAGCAACAAAATACCTTAAATTGCGCAAAGAAGCACGTGAAAGAAACCGTGGTCACACCGTGGCTTATGAACTGAAAAGTTTATCTCAAAATGGAACAACTCAGTATGTATTTGTGCCAAGAGGTCGGGATGGACCAGCTAAAACACTCGAAGAATTAGAAAGAAAAATTACTGTTTAAAAAAAATGTTACAAATTTTTGAGATGAGAGTGTTCCGCGGCCGAAGGTACTGGCGAATTGTTACAAAAGGATCCGAAACCAGAATGATCCCAGAACCCTTCCCACCTAATGCAATTGCAAACTCTCTTATCAAAGAAGCAAACTCATCACCACAAGAACCACTGCCCTTTAAATCTGCGGCACTTTGTCTTCGTCATCATCCTTTTTCGTATTCACCACCACCTTCGACTCAAACACATTTTCCCCCGTCAGCACCAACGTCGAAGCAAGAGTGATGCTGAAAAACACAAACACCAGCATCCGGTGTCGTCTCTTCGAAAAGAAGAATTCAACTAACAACTTGAAAGCCTCAGAGAGAGATGTGGACATCAAAAACGCAGTCAGTCCTATGATCAATCTTTTTGCGTTTTCCATTTACCTTTACAAAACAAATTTTTAAGCTACCTTCTTGAAAGGAACGCCGTTCATGCTGAAGCCGCTGTCATCCAGAACCGCCTCACCACACGTCTCGCTATTCCCAGCATCCAGACAAAACCGAAACGCCTTCCCGATTTCGCTCAACGCGTGCGAGCCGGACACCCCAAGCGACTCCTCCGCCGCACCCACGCGGTTCGAAGTCACTCTGAAAAGGCTGTCCTCGTCGTTCGCCCGCACACGAAACCCGGCATACCGCCCTCTTCCCTCGTAGACCCCCTCCCAAGAGAAGTCCTCCTCATCGTCAAGAACGCGCTTCAACTCGCCCATCCTGCCCGCGCTGCTGTTCAGCGCCTCCAGCTCCGCACGCAAACGATTGCGCTTCGCGATCAAGTGCGCGATGCCGTTCTGTCGCATTTTGCACTGCTTCATTGAAGCCTGGCACTTGGTGGCGATCTCTTGCATGCGAGCTAAACGCTGGCATTGTTGATTCGTGTTCTGGTGCGCATTCGCGTGGATCACCTTTGCGTTCTTGTATCGGTTGCGGGCCTCCCCAATCGAGGAAAGGGCTTGCGACAGACTTGTATTAAGCACATTGTGCTCTCGCTCCATTCTTTTCTTTCAAAAAGGTTTTTTTTTATTGCAAAAAGAAAATATGAGTCTGCAGCAAACGATCGATGCAATTGCAGTTCGGTCTCGCCAGAAGGTCGATTCTTACATGTCGAAGCAAGGCCGGCTATCGGCAGAGTCGCAGCGCATGCATGAAATTGGAGGACATTGCGCGGCCAAGGCGAAGGGGCTAGAGCAAGTGGTGCAGCAGTGCAACGACATCTACGACCCTTTGACCGATCGCTACAAATGTCTGACGAGTGAGTCTCGGACGTCCGTGCAGTCGGAAATTCTAGAGCTGGAGGCCGCTATTCGCGGCCATCCGTCCTCTAACGTTCACAAGCAACGATCCAGTCAGTGGGGCTCGCTACAGAAAGAGTACAGCGAGAGGGGGGCCTACTTGCGCCCGTTTTTTGACGAGTCTGATTGCGATTCCAAGAAAATGTATTGTAAATGGACTGGCAACGAGCCACAAAAAATGGGAAGCACGCTTGATCTCGACTACCTTGACCAAAACGACGCTTTCCTAACGTGCGAGGGGAAACGAAACGGGGAGCGCGTCCTGTTCGCACCCAGGAGACGCGCGCAGCGAATCAAGGAGGAAAACCCGGACGCGAG
>Ga0187217_1000433_pt1 | contig 17495 bp, 35 predicted proteins | sample 15SPOviralmetaG_FD_130165 | JGI IMG/M metagenome (GOLD analysis project Ga0187217, IMG submission 130165) | Marine viral communities from the oligotrophic San Pedro Time Series (SPOT) site, San Pedro Channel, CA, USA - 15 SPOT_SRF_2010-09-15... | ecosystem: Environmental > Aquatic > Marine >... | reverse complement strand
TGCTTCACAGGATGTTGGTATAAATGAAGACCCACAACAAGCTACTATAGAAAGAATACCTGTGCGTCCTGATGATGAAACTCTTGGAGCAGCTTGGGATATACTATACGGTAACAGTACAAAGCCTGAACCTAAACCATTAGTAGAAAGTTTAAACCCTGAACAAAGACCATAAGGAGTAAGATATGAAAGTAAGTAATAAAAGAGGAGTGTCTAGGATTGCATACTCTTCAATGGTAAAAGGAACTACAAATAAAGCAATAGCACACAATGCAGGGATTAAGTTAAAAACTAAGCCTATGCAGTTTGCTTCTACAGCTAAAAGTAGACAACAGAAGAGTGCTATAAAAAGGGCTGTATCTAGAAGTCTTACTCCATCTTACATAAAACCAAGGAAGAGGCCATAAGATGAGTTTTAGATTAAGTCAAAGGTCATTGGATAGACTCGAAGGAGTACATCCAGATATGACTGCAGTAGTTGAGAGAGCTATACAACTTTCTAAGGTAGACTTCGGAGTGACGCAAGGAGTCAGAACTTTAGATGAACAAAAAGCTAATGTAGCTGCAGGAAGATCACAAACCATGAGGTCTAAACACCTACTACAAGATGATGGATTCAGTCATGCTGTAGACGTAGTAGCTTATGTAGGTCCAGACGTGTCATGGGAGCTAAACTTGTATGATGACATCTGTGATGCTTTCAAAGAAGCAGCTAAAGAAGTAGGTTGTAGTATAAAATGGGGAGCAGCGTGGAGTGAAGGTGACATAAGAACCTATCCAGGAACATCAGAAGATGCTATGATGGCTTATGTAGACCTAAGACGTTCTCAATCCAGAAGACCTTTCATTGATGCACCTCATTTCGAGTTGATGTAATGGAGATGCTTGAACTTATAATGCAGTGGTTAGTCGCTCCTTTAGCAGGAATTGTCTGGTTTTTGTTTATGAAGTCAAGTAAGAACGAAAGAGACATTGCAGTACTCCAAGCACAGTATGAAGCTAATAGGTTAGCCTACGACAGAGAGATGAAAGAACTAAAAGAAACTGTCAAGGCAATCTTTAATAAACTAGATAGTATAGAACAAGCACTAAGAGAAAAGTAATGGACCCAGTAAGTTGTGTTATGATGGCATCAGGTGCTTTCAAAGCATTGAAGGGTGCTATTGGTGCAGGTAAAGACTTGCAAGAAATGACAGGTCAGCTTGCCAATTGGGGTAAAGCTTTCTCTGACTTTACTAACTTAGAGGAACGAGAAAAGAATCCTCCTTGGTGGAAGCAGACATTCAAAGGTAGTGACGAAGAGACTGCTCTAGAGATATTTGCTAACAAGAAGAAGATGGAACAAATGAGGGCTGAGATAAAAGATCATATATCTTGGAACTACGGACCTAGTGCGTGGGAAGAGGTCTTACAGATTGAAGCTAAAATGCGTAGACAAAGAAAAGAAGAACTTTACAAGAAACAGGAGAGAGTAGATGCGATTATTAATTTCGGTATCGGTGGTGTTATGTTTATCCTTGGGGGCGGCTTGCTACTATTGGTATTCTACTTCATCGGCAAACAACAAGGTAGATGGTGATGTGGTTCCTAGTGTGGATGCAGTTCATAGTGGGAACGAATGAGTTCGAGTACTACCAAGTAGGTACATACGGATCAGAAGAAGCCTGTAAAGAAGAGATGGTAAGAGCAAGGGTGATGGTAACGAATAGTAAATCAGCGGTACATTGCTTTGAGGTTGATAGAAGTAAATAATAAGTTTGTAGTATATGATAAGAACGGTAATGTTATAATAATTACTCGTAGTAAAAACATTGCTATAAAGTATGCGAGGAATAATGGCACACACAGTAATTGATGATTGGAAAATTATACCAAGGCTAATGATGTTGGCTGTAACTATACTAACATATCAGGCTGTTCATTGGTATATGGCTTTGCCTGATCCGACAATACAACAGTCAGGTCTGGTGTCAGTCTGTATGGGTGCTCTGACAGGGTGCTTTGGTATATGGATGGGTAAAGAATCTAAGACAACAGTAACTCCAACGAGGGTAATCCATGAGGAATCTTATAGCAAGTCTGATTCTAGGTAGCCTACTAGCAGGTTGCATGTTGAATCCTATGAACCTACTTGGTGGTGGAGGTGGACCTAGTGTCAATGCTAATACACAGGCAGGTAAAACAAACTCACAGACAGTAGGTAACTCTACAAATACAGATCAAGAGATTAGCTTACAGACTCTTGAAGGGAACCTAAATCAAAGTAACGATAAGAATAAAGTAAGTACTGATAGTGTGGAGAACATAAATATAAATGAGATACCACCCTGGGTATTGATACTTCTAGTACTAGGTTGGTTAGCACCTAGTCCACAGGAAATGGGACGTGGTTTACTTACTCTTATAGCAACACTAAGGGGAAAGAAAAATGGCAGCACGGCTTAACAAGTCAAAGATGAAGTGTAATAGTCCTAGAGCTACACCCAAACATCCTACTAAATCTCATGTAGTAAAGGCTTGTGTCAATGGAAAAGAAACTGTTATCAGGTTTGGTCAGAAAGGTGTCAGAGGAAGCCCTAAAGGTTCAGCTAGGAATAAGGCTTTTCGTGCACGACATGCTAAGAATATTAAAAAGGGAAAGATGAGTGCAGCGTACTGGGCTGCTAAAGTAAAATGGTAAAAGGATAAATACAATGAAGACAATAACTATTAGTATAGTAACGGTAATGGGCTTTCTTGCGATAGCAGCAACTAAGGTATCATCTATGGATTTTTCTGTAGTAGGGCAAACGTTGTCGATAGGTGCAGAGACTGACCTAAACTACACTACTGGTGTAGAAGAATGGGAATGGGAACTGACCCCATCTGCAGGAATAACTGCATTGGGTATTGGTCTAAGTGTAGCTACTGATATTGATATGTTAGAGCTAGAAGAAGGAAACATCTTTCAAGGTCTAGATTTCACTGCAGACTACGAAGTACCTAGTACAAACATCAATCTATATACTGAAGTTTCAACAGATGCAGACCTAGAGTTTGGTGATGTAACTGTAGGGGCTAAGTTTAACTTCTGATGTGGTTAGCTATAGTAATGTTCTGTATGTCACCTACCAATTCAGCAACGTGTACTCTGACAGTCAACAACGAAAACTTATACAGAACTAGAGAAGAATGTCGTATAGAGATGCGTAATATGGTAGATATGTTTATTTCAAGAGGTGTCTTTTCACAAGGTACATGTGTAGAAATAGGAGTTTCAACATGAAGATAGTAAAATGGTTATGGAGATATTTAAAAAGAATAGGGTGTGCAATCTTAAATAAGAATTGTGGTCCTGATTGTAACTGTAAGGTAGGCTAACATGGCGAGTCCTACACCTACAAAACCTGCTCTGTGGTCTAGAGCCAAGGCAGAAGCTAAGAAGAAGTTCAAGGTCTATCCTTCAGCATACGCAAATGCTTGGGCTGCTAAGTGGTACAAGTCTAAAGGTGGTGGTTGGAAAGGCAAGGACAACAGAGTAAAGAAGAAGAAGTAATATGGCTAAAGAAGGTCTAGGTAAATGGTTCAAAGAGGATTGGCGTGATGTCAAGACAGGTAAAAAGTGTGGAAGGTCAGGGAAGAAAGATAAACGCAGAGGCTACCCTGCGTGTAGACCTAAAGCAGTTGCAGGAAAAATATCAAAGAGTGAAGCCAGAAAGAAAACAGGACCAAAGAGAGTCAAGTGGTCAGTGACCGCCTCTGGTAAGAAAAGAAAAAAGAAATAAAATAAACCCCCTTGGATTTCTCCTTGGGGGTTTTTTCTTTACTTATGTGTATCAGTCCATCTCTTGCGTAGTCTATTGAGATACCAGATAGCTTTGTCTATATCTTCTAAACCATTCTTATACTCGCAACGCCAAAGATACTTGAGAACATTGGCGGCATGTGGTGCTATACTACCAGACATGTTCTCAGTCATAGCTTCGATAGCTTGTATACATTCTATCCCACTGTGGTTGTAGTGGACAGGGTTGTTTACTTGATCTGTACCACTCTCACTACACTCACCGCATACACCATCATCATCTAACAACCTTTCACACCATTCACAATTAGCCATCCAATCTCCTATGCTGATATGTCTACAATCTCACACGACTCCCCAGTACATGCAAATGTTTGACTAGACTTAGTCGTATCTTCTAACTCATACTCTGATAACTTAGTCCAATCAATACTCTTAGGCATTGTCTTAATAAGTTCTTTGTAATCATCTTTAGTACACTCTTGGTAAGGTGCTTGCTGATAGATGTGATCATCGTATGGTAAGAAACTTACACCACTCATCTCATCGAAGTGTTCGTAAACAAACGCACCTACCTGAAACCATTCATCTTTCTTGACGTTGATTGTCACGCTAGGTTTGTGCTCACACCAATGACGTTGATACATCAACCACGTTTCTAACTGATCGATAGCTGACAAGTCAGATGTTACTACAGCATTGGTTGGTGCTTGTACTGGAAAGCTAAACACTGTAGTCTGATCTGGTTTGTAAACACACGGCTCACTTGGTATGCCTTGATCTTTCATAAACTGAGTGAGAGGGTCTTTGTTGTCACCTCTTACTGTTCGTACATAGTAAGGACTATACCTAGCATGAATACCAGAAGAAGAGTCAACAAGTTGGGAGACAGTTCCCGATGGTTTGTTGCAACTTATAGCTGTACTACAATTAATACCAAGACGTTTAGACCACTCATCATTAGTAGCTACTGCAACCTCACGAAGTCTCTCTAGTGTCTTATCTAATCCTTTGTTCTTTAAAGTCATAAGTGGGTTGTCTTGGACTCCAGTTAATGACACACCAAGCAGTCGTTCTTCTTCTGTATTTCTCTGCCACACTTTACGCAAGTAGGGGAAGTTGGTGTATGTGGATTGGATAGTTCCCAGTATTGTTGCCAAACGGACTTTTCGCTCCAGATCGTCCACAGTATCCGTAGCCCTGACAACAACCTCTGTAAGATTACAGAACTGATACGGCCTAAGAATAATCTCACTACACGGATTAGTTCCGAAGTCGTAGTTAGGATCACGTCTGCCATTCTTCGCAGCTTGATTCTTACTTGCTTGTCTATTGAATACACCCCTCTCTCCACTTCCTGATTCTACTAGAGCCATCCACTCACGCATGAATGAAAGACTATCTGGTTTCTCTACGTATGCTACACTGTTGTTAGCTAAGTATCTATGAGCAGGAAACTCTCCTGACTTAGCGTGTCGCATCTTATCATCTGATAGGTTAGATAGACTGATCATAGCACTACGTCTAACACCACCTACTACTACAACCTCACCTATCTTACACATGATGTCGTGTGCTTCGATACTTGATAGCTTACGTCCTTGTGCTTCTTTGAATACATGTACTACAAAGTTAAACAAGTCAACCAAAGGAGCAGGTCCACTAGCACGTCCACCAAACGTCTTCAGCCTAGCACCTGCAGGTCTTACCCTACTAACGTTCCACTTAGGAACCTCACCACTATAGAGAAGAGCAATAACTTGTCGAAGAGCTTTAGCCCACCCTTCCTTACTGTCCTTTACCACAATGGTAGTATCACTCTCGAAGAGTTCTGGTATCTCTGGAAGCTTAGAAACGAACTGTCTCTCGACACTGAACCCAACACCAGTACCACAGAGCAGAATAAACATAGCCTCATCGAAGGACTTAGGATCATCTACGGGTAGGTAACTACAGTTGTACCCTGCAGTGTTGTCTCTATCCAAGGCTGCACCTGCAGTCATCATTGCTCTCATACTTGGCATTACTTCAAGAGATAGTATTGCTTGTTCTATCTCATTACAAATACTAGAATCTACCAACGAACGAACAACATTAAACATGTATCGATTTACTGTCTCACCCCATGTCTCACGTCTTTGTTCTTCATCCAACCACCTAGCGTAGCGTGATGTGTGAATGAATGCTTGGTAGTCTGTTGGTAGATAATTGCTCATCTCTCGTCACCATCCCCTTGTATAGTTCCACGTTCTTTACGATCATATAGTTTCTCTAGATTCTTCATAGCTACATCGTGTAGTTCTATGTTTAAATCTTTAGACAACATAGCTGCGTACCACAAGACATCTCCTATCTCAGATGCAATAGCATTTTTATCTAGGTTATCATCTCGTAACATCTTCTTTACTTTGTTAGCTACCTCACCTGCTTCACCTGCTAGTCCAAGTGCAGGGTAAAGTACCTTGTGATTATGTTTGTACATTGCAGTCTTAGCTGCAGCACTCTGATACTGACCAAGACTCATCATGTCTTTGTAAACTTCTTTGTAGTATTCCCAAGATTCACTTATCATATTCTAACTCCTCTTCTAGTATATCAAATGGCATGTCCTTGAAGAAGTAATCTCCCAAGTCTATGTCTCCTCTTTCAACCAACAACCCAAGAACAACGTTCTCTGTTATATCATTCTGTTCTAATAACTGAGCTAATCCATAGCTTTCTATTAATAAATCTAACTGCCCCTCGTAATCAAACATCCTTCCCCCCATAGAGTTTACGGATGGTGCTTAGTGAAATAAACTCAGGCTCATACACACCGTTCTCTAGTTCACGTTTTACTACAACACCCTTCCACCATTCATTGTTTGACTGCCCTGCCCATGACTCTTCAGAGCCTTTGAAACACCCTGCGACAAGCCCGATAATCGAATTAGGATGTGCAGAATCTTTGAAATACATACTACGTTTATGACTGTGACCACAAGTAGAACTGTGATTCCTGTTTTGTAGTAAGGTGTAAGCATGATGAACACCAGAGACAGGTGTGCCATAATTACCTGCACCAAAGAAATGAGCGTAAGATACGCCATCGTAATCAGCGATACTGGGGGCTGAATTACGGTACTCATGGTATTCGTCAAACCATTGCTTCGTTTGAAGATGCCCGAAGGAAATCCCGTACTTCTCTCCCTGAAGTCTTGGATCATGGGCGATAGCTTTCTTGACTCTATTCTCATGGTTGCCCTCGAACCCTATCCAGTATGGACGCTTTCTTTTGTGATGTCTGAACTTCCAACGTAACCTCTCCTGTGAATCGTTGTAGTGGTTGATGTCACGTTCATAACCTTGAGACACTATTGCTTGAGGATACTTTGTATCAAAGCTATTCAAGCTACGCATGTCAGCACCATCACCTAAGTCTACAACGTAGTCTGGTTTCAAGTCGTAGATAAACGCACCTAGCCAATCAAATCTTTCATTGCTTGTTCCTGGATCAGCGTGAGCGCATGTATAAACTAATACTGTTTTTCTTTTTCTAAGCATCATATAAATCGCTGTTCTCTATAACAACACCTTCTATAGTTCTATTCACTCTATTAGATTCTTCGTAAGCTTCATCAAACGTACTGTATAACATTTCTGTTTCTTCTACCTTACCGTTGAACTCAGATAAGTAAACAACACAGATGGGGTTATCTCCTGTAGTGTTATCGATTAGTTCAGGATACTCAAATGGTTCTCGAATAACTTTATGTAAAGTAAGTTTCATCTCTTTGGTTCCTTTAGCCATGCTTCAGGTATATACCTGTCAGCGTATTTAAAATCATACTTGTTACACCACATACCATACGTTGTTTTACTTCCTTTGTAAAGCTTTGATTTACTATTTGTAAACACAAACCGTATATCTAACTCAGGGTGTTGATTACGAACTGCTAAGTGTTTGGCACGATCAGGAGATATAAACCTTCCTTTAGTCTCAATGATTATACCGTTGTCTAATACAAAGTCAGGAGTGTAGGTCTTGATCTTAGGGTCTATCCATTTGATCTTCATCTCTTCGTATGTAAAACCTATTCTTCTTTTCTTTAAGAACTTTGCAGTGTCTTGTTCTAGTCCTGATCTGTAACCTGCCCTCAATGCTCTCTGTCTTACTTTAACTTTCATCCATAGAAACCTCTGGCACTTTAGGTTCTGATCTTACATCTACTAAGAACACAGGACCATAGCTGTAGATAAACTTACGTGCTTCAGGCCAACACTTCTTCTTGAACTCACAGTAACTGCACATCATTGGTAACTTAGAGTTAGGACTTGTCTTAGACTGAGGTACTTTCTGTTGACGCTCTGCAGTTAGATCACCTGATACAAGTTCTTTAGCATCAAGCATCTCCTGTTCTTTAGTCTTTAGTTCCTCAGTGAAGTCATAGACATCAAGACATATGTGACCATTCTGTTTGTCGATAACTAGGAAAGCACCTTGCGTTTTGTTAGTAACCTTATCATCGTCCTTACCTGCATAGACGTAGCTACTTAACTGACTGATGTACCCAAAAGGATCATCATTACGCAAAGTACCTTCCTTGAACTTCTTGAAGGCGTATGGACTACAAGACTTGACATCAACAGTCATGCCATCAATCACCGCATCACGATGTCCTTTGATACCATGTACGTCTAGTCTGTCTTGTTGTCCTTTTACATCATGCCCTGCAGCTATAGCCATAGTTAACGCAAGCTCTTCTATCATGTCACCATAAAAGAACTTTAGTAATGCGTTATACTCTAAAGGTATAGCTTCTTCAGGTGTGTTTACTTTGTACCATAGTTTCCTTTTGCATGGTGTTCCAATAGAAGATAGAGACAGGTAGCCTCTTGGTTCTTGCGGTTTACTGAATCGCTTGTTAGCTACAAGAGAAATGTTGGAGCCTAGAATAGAACCTTGTGTTCCAGACCACCCACCTTGACCCTTGATAACCTCTTGCATGTCAGCAATTAGTGTATCAATGGTTTTCATTTAGAATCCTACTGCTTCGTTCTCTTTGACGTACTCTTCTAGTTCAAGAACTTTAACACCAACTAAACTAGTACGACTATACTGTTGACCATCACTTCCAGTAAAGGTTGTGATTAAATTAGTACACTCAGCAAGAGTTCCGTTACCGATTACACCCATGTCTTCAGTCCAAATGTTATCATCCTTATCTGTAACCTTTGGTGCTCCACCTGCTTGTGGAATCTCAGTACCATCCTTCTTGAGAACTTTATGTGGACGTACAAACTTGACTACAATCTCACCATCAATCATACGGTTCTGGTTAGGTTGCTTCTGAGAACCTGAATCCTTGAGAGACTTCATACCCTCTTTATCTAGGATTTGATTAACAGTGTATGCTCCCTCAGACTTCTCGTATGCTCCACCGTACCCTGTTAGATCACGATTCTCTTCGTTGAGTCGAGGCCATTCGATTTGACCTACAGTTTTTACTTCTTTGTATATTGTCTTAGGCATGGGTTATCCTTCCTTTTTACTAAAGCCATACTTATATGTTACTATATAATTTTATTAGTGTCAAGTGTTAATGTGTATCTTTCCAAGATTTTCCTATCGAAGATTCACCTTCTAGTGGACACATGATTCCTAGATGTAAACCTGCCCACTTGATTGCGTCACGTTGTATCTCCCCTAGTCTTTCAGCAACATCTAAACCACCTCTCACTTGTGTTTGCCATTCGTCATGTACCCAAGTACATATCTTGTAGTCTATCTTTTCTCTGTCTGCTATCTCTCTCCATCGTCTTGTTGCGTATTTCATTACTAAAGTCTCACCGTTCTGCAACATACCTGCCAGTGTCTTGTGTTGGTTAGGTACAAAAACCTTGCGTCCATCGTATGCCTTGAAGTACCCACGTTCAGCTATGTCTGGTATCACTATGCTTCGTAGTCTAGATAAACCTTCAATGCTATTCGTAAAGTTATGCACTGCTCTATTAGCTTCTCTTGCATTAGTCTTTAGTATCTGAGCAATCTTTTGTGTACCTGCTCCAAGTAAGAACGCATAGATAAAAGTCTTAGCCATGTCTCTTGTGATATTCTTTAGACCCAATGCCTTACGGTTGAGGTTATGTATGTCCGTATCTTCTTCTTTCTTCCCTTCGATAATCGCCTTAACGTACTGCTTACTCTCCATGATGTCAGCCAGTATCCGAAGTTGGATTCCTGAAGCATCCGTACCCACAAGATAGCAACCGTCAGGTGTTGTCCATAAATCTCTGAAGTCTCCATCATAATCTTTCTTCACTCTCTCTACTGCACTCTTCGGTTCACCGTGAAAGACACTTGGTATGTTACCCATGTTAGGATGTCTGTGTGCCATGCGTCCTGTCCATGAACCAATGTGTAAAAACTGTCCGTGTATACAACTGTCATTGCTATTTGAGAAAGCCTGTATCCACTCAGCAAGTGTGCTTCTTCTTCCCTCCAGTGTTAACCATTCAGCTAAAGCTTGAGCACCTTCAGGGGCATCGTCAGGCAGTGTCTTGAGGTTCTCCTCAGATACAGTCCAACCATAATAACTGTAGTGCTCTAGTTTATCCTTGTTGTCTTCTCGTATAGCTTTGATGTGTCCTTTCGTTTTATCTGTAGGTTTCCACCCTGCTTCCCATAGTCTCTCTACTCTGTGCTTTGTCGATCCAGGATTGAACGATACGTAGTCATAACACTCTAGCATATCCTCTTCTATCTTAGTCTCAGGAAACTCTTCGAGTGCTTTCTCTACGTTCTTAAACAGACCACCATCTTCTCTGACTCTGTACTTGATAGTCTTTATTAACTCTAGTCTTGGTGGGAATGCTTGATGTATTCTCTCCTCTAGTTCTTGTAGTCTCTTAGTAATATCTAAGTGTAACTTATTTGCAACATCTATATTAAATTCAAACCCACCGTCATGCATTTCCTGACATATGATTGCTACATCATGCTCTAGTCTCATTGCCTGTGACCATGCCTGTGACATAACATGTGGGGAAAAGTGATTGAATAGTTTCTCTGTTACCTCTACATCTCTGTGACAATACTTTAACATCTCTGGAGTTAGGCCACCCTGAAAGTCTTTGAAATCATCTTTAGGGTAGCCTAGTTTTTCTCCCCATGTAGCCAACTTGTGTGATCCAATACCGAAGTCTATTAGCATAGAAACGACTAGCGTATCTACGACATTCGACATACTTATCACGTTACCTAAGTGTCTGTTGATTACAGGTGCGTCAAAGTTAATGAAGTTATGCCCTACCCATCGTGTTACTTTCTTAGCGTAGTCCTTGAATCTAGTACGCTCTACTTCATCTTCATGTAGGTTAAGAAACTCATGTGTCTTACCTGTGTCTTTTTCTTTAACACAAATACACCACAACTTATCTGCGTTTAGATCGTTTGTTTCTATGTCTGCGAATACTATCATCAAGTTCCCCTATCCAGTGTGTAACATCGTCGAACGGATTAGCTCCATCGTCCTCTATCCTCTGAGAGTTTAAAGGTTGCTTCGTTGAAGATGAGCTTTCCTGCGAACCCTGTCTTTCCTGCAGGTCTGTTCTTGACGAGTAAGAGCTTTGTCGTGTTCCTTTCATCACGATCCTCTGCCATCTTATCACGTTCTAGTTTAACTACAACAGATGCACGTTTCGCAATGGTTCTGCAATCTCGTACCTGTCCATCATCATTTTCATGGGCGATGGTTACGATACCCACATTAAGTTCTGAGGCTAGTCGAGATAGCTGCACTGATAAACCAGACAACCATTTCTCTACTGTCTCATCACCTTTACGTGAGTAAGCTAAGTCTTGTATCGGTTCAAAGAATACATAGCTTACACCACAAGCTTCCCTAAAGTATCTTATCTTTTCTAAGATGTCCATAGGGTCTTCGTCAACAGCAATCTGAAACTGGTATAGTCTCTCATCTTTGGTTAGATCGATGATAGATTGCTTGACCTCTTCTTCCATGTCGTGTTCTTGTATTAAATCTTTACGTGTCAAGTTCATGTTTAGATCATAAGAAACTAAACCTAACACACTTCTTTTTTCTGTTTCTTCGAGGTGACATATCGCAATGGATGTATCCTTGTGCTCAGTCAGTACATGGTGTTCCAAGTACCGCATGAACTCAGTCTTACCTATACCTTCAGGTGCTTGAAACACAGTGAAGTGTCCTTGCATTAGACCCAAGGCTACATCATCAAAGGACTCAATGCCTGTTGATACAAAGATAGCATCGTCTTGTTTCTCGAACAACTCAAGGAACTGTTCAGGTGTACTGCGAATGTTATCTGGTGTGTACCTCTTCGCATTGTAGAATGCTGCAGCGTAACTTGGTTTAGCATTCCCTTCAAGAAACTCGTTAGCATCTTTGTACTTGTCGTGTATAATCTGATAAGTCTTCTTCGGGAAGAGTGCTCCTATCTTGGTAGCCAATGCCCTACCTGCCTCATCATTATCTACTGACAACACAATCCTGTCGAAACTATCAATCCATTCCTTTGACTTACCCTGCCAGAGTTTCTGGTTAGGTGTTGCGCTAGGAACAGACACACAAGGATACTTCTTGTCGAGCATTTGGAAAGCAGACATAGCATCTAGCTCACCTTCACATACAACTACAGACCTTGATGAACCTGCATTGAACTTGTCCATGCCGAATAGTTCATCAGTCTTGAATCCCTTGTCTGTCTTGAAACTCTTCTCCTTTGTGTTACGTACCTTCCTGAATCCTGATGGATACTTGTACACTTGATTGAAACCAAACGTCTGCACCCCGAAGAACTCCATTACATCTTTACGTACACCACGATAGGTAACGTAATCACCAAGTCCTTCTATCTCTGTAGTCTTCAGTGTTCTTGTTATCTCTTCCAACGGATACTCATCCTTTGCCCATGACTTCAAGTTCATTCCCTTCATTGGGTATGTTCTCTCACAACTATGACAGAAACCTGTCTTCTTCTCAGAATTAAAAGCAAAGGCATCTGAACTGTCACACTCCACATGAGGACATGGTTTGTGTGTTATCTCTTTAGCTATCATCATCTACAATCCCTTATTAAAACATCGGGTTCATCATGCTGAATGTCTCGTACCATGACGATCCTTCCAACGCTAACCACATACCCACAGGTACACCTAGTATAAATAATACACATACTAGGAAAGCCCACCCTAATCCTTTTGTTGTACAGTACTGTTCACTCATCTACTATTCTCCATCAAAGCTTTCCAGGATTTAGGATACAGCGTACTCATGTCCATACTAATTGAGTTAGCAACTAGACGTGTCTCCTCTTGTGCGTCCTCTCCTTGTCGTAGCTTACACATATCGAACCATGCGTCAAGACTACCAGACCAGTACCATTCTGTCATGGTGTTTTGAGGCAATACCATACGTGCTTGCTCTGGTGCTACACCCTCTTCAAGTAATTGTTTGTACGCCTTGTTACACCACATACTATGCTTCGCTAATGTGCTAATCATATTGTTTGATATTTCTACAACACCTCGACTACCTTGCTTCTTATCATCTGCACGTCCTCTCCATCGTGATACACTTACAGATGGATCAAAGAACTCAGGCTCATCATCTACATACCTACGGCTAACCTCATTCCATCTTAGGAACTTGTGCTTGACTAACTGCCTAGCTACAAACACTGGTGCTTTGACATGGAAGGTAGCAAAGCAATGTCCAAAAGGTGACATGTGTTTATGTCTTGCGAGGTACGATATAAGAATACCGTCACTCACCGTAAGTGTATTGTCTTCATCCCAATCACTCTTCTTGTTGAAGCTTACACGAGCAGAGTTTACTACAGTCAAGTCACTACCCATACTATCTATTAAAGTTACATCAATCATTTTTATTACCCTTGAGCCTGTGTTTGAAAAACAGAATCGTATTTATACCAGTGTTGATAGTAACCATGATAAGTATCCACCATTGCCACCATAACAGTCCACCAACTTCTAACATTTCTAATCTCCATACTTATATGTTACTACGAAAAACAAACAAAGTAAATACTATTCTTTATGTTTTTCTTTTAAATTAAATAGTGATGCTAACTCACCCTGCACATCGTCTATCTTGAACGCTCTATATAAATCATCTAAACCGTATTGATTGTAGACTGTTACATTTATCTCATCCTTACATAGGGTGCAGTAGTATCTATCCATCCTCACATCTTTGAACGTTGCGTCTGTTCTGTTACAACAATAACATCTCATGTCTCTCTCCTTTAAGTATATTTGTTTATAGTATTATTATACTTAAAACAATATTACTTTAAGTATAAGATAGGGTATCACAACTAAACTGATTTGTCAAGCCACCTCCTTTAAATTAAATATGAAAGCTTTCTTTATGTTCTCAAACTCCTCGTTTTTTATGTGTAGGTTGAATATCTCCAAGTGATTTCTAGCTTCTCTGATGTTTAGTTTCTTAGTTAATACCTCAAGTGTACCGTCCTCCTTCTCTGCTACGATCACATAAGAGTTAGGTAAATCCTGGGTATCCATTCCGAATGTTGTTCTCATGTTCATTGCTGTGTATCCTTTAATGTACCCCAAGGGTGATATAGATAAAGTTTATCTAACTTACCATCCAACAAATCACGATAAGCATTTTTATAGGCATAGGCATATGTGCTATATCTTGTTGTCTGTCTTTCTATCTGACCATCGGATACTACTACTTGTCTAGTATACCTCCAAGGCTCTTTACCTTTTTCTTTATATACTTCTGCTATCATTATATTACCTTCAATGAGTATGCTATACATATTGTTACAAATACAATTACCAATAATCTTCCAGTCCAGATTGTTTGGTGTGGTGGCATCGGTATCGTCAAGAAAATAATCAATGCCGCTATCCAAATTAATACTTCCACTACATCAACTCCTCTCTCTTACATTCTCTGTAGTACTCGTACTCACCATCCAAGTCAAACTCCCACCTCAAGTCCGAAGGTATATCTGCGAACCACCAATCATCATCGTAGTCTATGTCGTATCTCTTGTCCTTACCATCATCAAATACACCAACAAAGATATGTGTGTCATTGTAGTACGAGGCTGACAGTCCTACACCTAACCTTTCCATTGCCGCCTCGTATGCAGTGATAGGTGGAGCATCTTTAGTATCGAATGAGATATGCACCCACCAATCTCCTTCCTCTAATTCGGGTGGACTACACTCAATACTGTAAGCTTCCCGACTTGTACCCCACATTTCTACTGCTTTCTCGTACTCCCATTCACCAATTGGATTAAGATATTCCAGTAAAGTACCATCATCACAGGCTTTTTCTATAGCTATTATGACTTCGATACCACCGCTAATAGTTAAGATATTCTGGCATACACTAGACATCATCTTCCTCCTTTCTCTGCGTTACATTTGGGAATGCATGGTATAACTTCCATCGGGTTTTCCGTAAGGCTCTTTCTGTAGATGCGTAACAGTCACCATCCATCTCAGCTAGTTCGTTATCCCAATCGTGAAGAGCACTCCACAATTCTTTTAACGCATCCTGTTGTTTCATAGTTAGCTTGTCAAAAGATGTATTCAAGATATTATCTTTTCTTTCTTTCTCTGTCTTCCATTTCTTTTGACGTGCTTCTTCTTGTTTTGTTGGTATATATGGCATTAGTTTATTCTCCTTTTGATTATCTGTAAAACTACAAATACTGTATACACTTGTAATTCAATTAAGTAAATAGTCATTATATTTATTTCTTCTTTGTGTAACCCAAATGTCACACCTTTAGAACATCATCTCCCCTTGCTCATTGTATGGACTTCTAAAGTAATCTTTAGCCATACATAATTGACGTTCATTCACTTGGTCAAACTCAGGATCAACTTGGTACTCCTTCAACTCGACTAATCCGAATTGATCCATAAAAAATTCTAGTTCTTTGTACATGGGTTGTACTCCTTCATTGTGTTTTCAATTACTTCTAGCATCATCTTTGCAGTGAGTAGCTCCGACTTATCGTCTTGTATTGCTTTGACTATTGCTCTCCTACAAAAACCTATTGTGTCTTTGATTATCAATATCTTTTCATCTTCAGTATACATTGTCTTAGTCTCCTATTGTCCACTCACCAACTTTATTACCGTTGTAATCTCTTATTGCTTTAGTGCGTTCAACACATGCCCATTCATCAACTTCGTTTGATATTTTTTCAATAAGCTTTGATAGTTCTTCATGTGGATCATGCGCGAATGCATCATTGTCCATATCTATTTTACATTTAAATCTCATTTTAGTTTTCTCCTTTCGCTTACGCAGTTTAATACTTCTTAACTTTCTCTACTATAGTTGTAATACTATTCACAGTGTAACACAATCTGCAATCTTTGCAACGTTGACCAGTACAGTTTTGTTTATCGGTGTGCTCATCTTGCAACACATTGTTGAATGTCTTATCGAAATGCTTTGGCGGTTTACTCATAATGTGCGACTTCATAGGATTACTGTAGATCAACTGTAAATTGCTAGGCTTGTCGTTGTCTCGTAACCACCTAAACACAATGTCAGTTCTCTTTGTCCATAGCGCAAACGTGCACCACGGATTGTCTTGAACAATAGCCATTAGGTTTTCAAAGTGTTGCATGTTTATTAGTTCGCCATGTGCGTTGAACCTAAACATAGCGTCAACAACTCGTGGTATCTCTTGCGGTTCAAGTGGCCTACTAGCTAGTAAATCACTGTTACGTTGCAACGAGGCTTGCATGTTCTTGCGGTACGTATTGAGCATAGCGTGGGAATAACAATCACCACAAATGTTCTTGCCGTCTTGTTTACCTTTAACGTGTTGCTTGTTGCAGTAGTCGTTTGTAATCGTATTGGTGCTGATAGCTTTGAATCCGTCTAGCTTACCTGTCATTTTACTTATGTGTACTTGTTGCATTGTGTGTTTCCTCCTAAGTATTTAACCATTCGTCATATGTTTTTAGTGGTGCACCATTTCTTGTAATATCACCTCCTTTTCCATCATCTGCACAATGCAAGTAAATTTGATATTCTTGATCATTAGTGCCCCTGTATTTTGTTTGAGTAGTTTGTGGCTTCAATTCTCCGTTCTTGTAAATACCAGTTTCCATTGTGTTTCCCTCCTATGAGTTTTGATTGTCTTATTTAGTGACACTCGTAATGAATGCCACCGATAAAATAACACCTCCTTATGCTGCATTTCTTAAAAATAAACTTTCAACAAAAGATACCTTATGACTACAACCCCATGCTTGTGATTTAAATATTAGGTTACCCTTTTTAGGTGTACGAAATTCAATAAGCTCTTCGTTAGTTGTCATAGTAAAACCTTGAGACGTTAACCAGGTGATCATCCAGGTGTTTACTTTTGTATCTACTATATCGTTTTCATATTTCATAATTAACTCCATTGATTTGATGTAATCATTAAGAACTAAGATTGATCAGAATGCAACCAGGTTGAGTTGTTACGTTACGTCACTTTCATAATTACCATATAAACAAGGGTTATAAAAATACCTAATAGATTAAACCAAATAGGTAAGAAGTGCTTACCAATTAATTCAATGAGATCAATTCGATAGGTAAGGATTGTTTACCTTTTAAGTATTGCCACTACAAAGTAGTTTAACGTTAAACTATCTATGGTAAATTCGTTT
>Ga0187217_1000429_pt1 | contig 17593 bp, 22 predicted proteins | sample 15SPOviralmetaG_FD_130165 | JGI IMG/M metagenome (GOLD analysis project Ga0187217, IMG submission 130165) | Marine viral communities from the oligotrophic San Pedro Time Series (SPOT) site, San Pedro Channel, CA, USA - 15 SPOT_SRF_2010-09-15... | ecosystem: Environmental > Aquatic > Marine >... | reverse complement strand
ATGATACTAATTTAAGTCGCGTCACAATTAGAGGCCGAGTGGAAATAGATAAATTTTTTAAGATTGAAAACATGCAAAAGTGTTTATTTGAAATTCAAATGAGACTGGGATTTAAAAGTCGTCAAGCATTTAATGATTGGCGCCAAAACAGTAGCGCAGAATATAAAAAGAAACAAGACTACAAGGATTACTATTCAACATATAGCAAAGATTATATAGCAAAACACTTTGCAGAAGATTTGGATTATTTTCATTATGGATTCTAAGTTTGTTATATTCGGTCAAGAAAGAGCTGGCACAACAAGCTTGATTGCTGCGCTGAATAAAAATGATAGGATAGTACATGAACCATTATCTTCTTTAACTGGTGACCTTGAGCATAACCCAAGGTATGCGAAGATCATTGAAAAGCATAATATGAATCCCGACAGCTTACCGAAGTCAGATCATGTACCATATTTTAATAAGTTTAATAATATTTCTGAAAATAGGGACAAGCTCTGGAGTTTTTTGGATGATTTATTCGCAACGTTCGACGGAGTTAAACACGTTTGGTGTACAGTTTCAGAAGTAGGTAATGAAAACTTTATATATTACTGTGCGGCACATGGCATAAAAATTATATATCAATATAGAGAAAGCGCATTTTACCCTGCAATTTCTTGGCAGCTAGCGAATCAAGTTGGAGTTTGGCAGTTAGGTGAACAAAAAGAGCATAAAGAAAAAGTTGACTCGTTCGATTATGAAGAATTAGAAGAAGCGCCAATACAAAGGAGAATCAAATGGTATAAAAAATATTTACCATATTACTACAATCTACTTCCTTCCGATGCGTACATTTCTAAATACGAAGATTTATATGGACTAGAAACTTACGAGCAAAGGCTCGCTCAGTTTGATAATATTATTGCGTATCTTGATATAGAGGTTGATTATAATAATGTTAAAAACTTTTTGAGTACAGATAGAAGAGTATTTGGTAAAAAAGCATACGAAAAAATACCAAACTATCAAGAAATGTTTGATAAGCATGGAAAAGAAAAGATTGTATTATGAATTTTATTAATCAAAAAGATATAACATTAAAATACCCTCGCCCAAAAGATCAAAACTTCATTAATTTAGCGCAAAAAATTTACGATCCGTCAAAGCATGCTGGTTTTGATATAGATAAAAAGATTGAAAATAATCTTCACTTCATATGGTTGACTCGAAAAATTCCTGAGTTGCATATTTTAAACATAAAAAATTTTGCAGAATTAAATCCTGACCTGAATGTTATATTATGGGTTGACGATCACAACCATTCTTTGAATATACCAGGTGTAAATGTGACACATTTTACAACTCTTGAGGGTTTTCACGCTAAGCCTTATTTTGATCAAGCAGTTCATGGAGCCAAAAAAGCTGACATACTTAGATATTTTGTAATTTTAAAGTACGGGGGTTTATACCTAGATATTGATTGTCAACCGATAAAAAGCCTCGATGGAAAAATTAATAAAAGTTTTGTGATGTATAATTCTTTTTTTAAATATCTCCATAGTAATGCATATTTTGCTTTTTATAAAGACTGCGCTATTTTAAAATTTGTTAATGATGTATTGCCTTTATGCTATGAATATTATTCTAGTATATTAGAACAGTGCGGTCCCACTTTTTTTTGCAGGTGCATTTATTTCTTAAACCCTAATATTTATTCATTATCTATATTAGATGCTCATAATGTTTATTGGGAACATAAGTTAGATGGGTCATGGCTTAAATAAAATAAGGAGATTAATTTGAATAATATAAGTAATTACTACTATTTTTCTCGTGATACTGGATGGGGTGATACTTTATGGCACCTCACAAATGCTTTAATGTATTGCGAGCAGAATAAAAAAGGACTACTTATTGACATGCGTGGACACTGGGCTAGTAAAGGTGATAGTAATTTGTTTACTGAATATTTTAATCACATTGATACAGATATAGAAGTCATTATAAATGAGGAATATATAGATCAGCTGAAAAAAGATGCTGAACAACATTCTGATTCAAGATTAGTGATTAAAAACCCTCTTAAATCTCAAGAAGAATCTAAAAAATTTTATGATACATTTGATCGAATCAGCGTTCACGGAACTATCGCCAAAGAAATAGATGCGATACGCGCAAAATACTTTGCTGGAAATTATGTAGTTGGAGTTCACGCTAGAACATCAAATGGCGAAACTCTGCCGCCAAAAACTGGAAGCTCAAATCGTTTTCAGGGAGAAAGAAACGCTATACAAACTATCTTTGATATTTATAAAGAAAAAATAGATAACATATTATTCGATGCTCCTCGTGCATTTTTAAAAGCTTGTGATAATTATAAATTTTTTGTTGCTACAGATTCAAAGCAGTTCGTTGATTTGTTCGAAAAAGAATACGGGAATACAATTGTAACCGAAAGATACTTTGCTCCGCCAGGATGTGGTACTGGCCACGAAAAAGGCGAGCAGTCTACAGATATACAAATTGAAATGGAAGAAAAGTATGGGCGCATAAATATAGCCAAAGAAGCATTGGTTGACTTTTACTTATTACAGTATACTAACTTTCTGTTTAAAAACTTTAGTAGGTTCAATGAATTTTGTTTATACAAAGGCATCCCCAACTTTCATATAAATTTTCAAGAAAAATGCTATTAATGGTGTATCATATAATATGAAAAGTAAAAAAATTGGTAATCCAGAAAAGTTTGATATCCCTGAAGAATGCCCTGATACTAGCTGGGGTAGAAAATTTCGCAACACCAGGTTAGTTTTTCAAAAAAAAGATGGTCAATTTGAATTTCACACATACGGTGGGGACGAACGTGCAGATAAGTATATACGACAAATTAAAGATGCTGATGAATATCTTGCATTTGATGATTTTGATTATGTAAGATTGTATACGACTGACAATAATCCGCATGCTGATATTGTTAATGCGAGCGAGGAGCCTGTATTTTCTGCAAGCTTTTTAGATGATCAAGTAGATTGTTATGATCCAAAAATGCATGTTAAAAAACAAACGCATGACAAATTAATTATATGCCCTGATTTTACTTTTACAGAATGGCTGGATTTTGATTACGCAAAAATGTATGAACAAATTATAAATTTAAAATTAGACAAGGACCCAATCGAAAAAGTTTGCTGGAGAGGCGACGCTAATCTTGCTAGTAGAAAAAAACTTTGCGATTTAACGAAGAAACATTCGACTTTGATTGATGCACGTAATGCATTGAATAAGAAAAGCAAGAATTATATTAGTTTGCCTGATACATTTAAAAAATATAAGTATCTCATTGATACCCAAGCTCATGGGTTTAGTGGCAGACTCAAATATCTTTTGCTAAGTGGTCGCTTGGTATTTATGCAATGCCGATATCACAAATCATTTTTTGAAAAAGACTTGGAACCTTGGGTACATTATGTACCAGTAGCTGATGATTTTTCCGATTTGACTGATAAAATAAAATGGGCAATTGAATATGAAGATGAATGCAATGATATTATTAAAAACGCTACTGATTTTGCGCGAAAGACTTTTCATCCCGAGAACATATGTAAAATTTGGCATAAATTATTAAATAATAAATCTTTTGATCTAGAAAAGAAAAAGAAAAAGAAAAAGAAAAAGAAAAAGAAAAGTGACATGCCTCTAGATGAGCTATTTGAATTATGTGAAGAGATTTTATCTTGGAAGCATAAATTAGATGAGTGAAAATTAATGTTATAGGATGTGGTTTAGCTGGAGTTGCTTCTGCAATTTTACTGAAAGAGCAGGGGCATGATGTAGAAATTTTTGAGATGCGAGATCATCTCGCAGGTAATTGTTTCGATAAAAAGTCAGATGGAGTTACTGTTCATATGTATGGCGCCCATATTTTTCATACTCCTGATAAAGAAGTTTGGGATTTTGTCAATAGATATTCTGAATTTAATAATTATGAACATAAAGTTCGCGCAAATACAAAACATGGATTAATATCAATTCCTTACAATAAAAAGACCGCCGAACAAATAGGCAGAGATTTAAGTCCTCAAGAAATTCAACAACTTATTTTTAAAGAGTATTCTGAAAGACATTGGGGAATACCATGGGAAGAACTTCCAAAATCTATATCAGGAAGAGTTCCCAACAAAAGGGATAATTATGACGAGCGTTATTTTGCTGAAGACTATCAAGGAATACCAGTAAATGGTTATACCGAAATGTTTAAGAGTATGCTTGATGGCATAAAAGTAAACCTTGGAGTTTCTAAAGGAGAATATAAAAACCTTAAATGTGATAAGATGATTTATACTGGCAAGCCAGATGAGTTTTTCAATTTTTCTTTTGGTAAATTACCTTATAGATCTTTACGATTTGAACACTTTCGGGGCGCAAGAAATGACGACTTCTCTTTTGAAAAAGGTAGCGTTATAAACGAATGTAATGATAAGAAATTTAATCGCACGGGAGATAATGCAGTTTTCTTGAACGAAACTGATTCAGAATATACAATATATACGCGCGATTACCCAGAAGAACACGATGAAACTAATGACCCAATATACCCTAAGAACTTTGGGGAAGGGCAGGTTATATACGACAAATACAAACAAGCGATTCTATCAGAAAATAATGTAATTTTCTTAGGTAGACTTGCAAGTTATAAATATTTAGATATGTGGATGGCAATAAAACAAGTAATGAGAAAATTAAAATAATTAATTATGTCTAAAAAAATTGCGCTAATATATCATGGTGTACTTAGATGGCCTGAAGGTATATATACTCAATTAGAGCAATTGCAAGGGCACGAGGTAGATACATTTTTTTGTCTACAAGAAGACGAGGATTCTGCAGAGATTATCAGTCAGTTTGATTATAAACATGCTGAATTATATGAGCGTCCATCTTACGATTGGTTTTGCGAAACTTTCGAAATAAAAAAGTTAAAAAGAGTCAAGAATATAAATTGGCTATCGTACGCGCCTTATCTCAAAAAGTCGTTTTCGCTATTAAATTATCATAATTTTTTAATGATACAAGAAAAGCTTGAAAGATTTTATTCATCATACGATATAGTTATTATTTCTCATTCAGCTGTAAGAGCTCTGTTTCCTTTTAATTTTTCAAATTTTGATGATGATTTTCTTTATGTTTCTGATCTTTTCGCATGCGATGGATATCAAATGATCGGCCATTGGTGTTATGGCTCTCCCGAAGTTATCTCTAAATCTTTAAAAGCGGTATACAATACTTTATTTGAAACTAATTTATTATTAAACTGGAAACATAGGTTATATAATGCTGAAGGTTATTGCCAACTAGCTATTGATAATGCTGGCATCCCAGTTAAAAAATTCCCCCTTAATGCTTTTACAAGTGCCGATTCATTAGAAGTCGAGCAATCAGGTTATGGACACTTGAAGTGGCATCATAAACACAAAGTTTATTTTAAATGGATTGGTCAATTACGTGGAGCTTTTAATAACTTAGAAAAATTTAATAGAAATTCATTATGCTAAAAGCTATTATATATGATATTTCTTTAGCTATGCCTGCAAAAATCGGAACTCCAGAACAATTTGATTTAAAAGAAGAGCATGTTGATACTGATTGGGGTAAAAAATTTCGCGAGACGCGTCTAGTATTCAGGAAGCAAAAAGGTAAGTTTGATTTCCATAGTTATTCTGGGGACACTCGTGCACAAATGTTCATCAATCAAATTGAAAGAGCTGATCGTGATCAATCAATAAATGATTTTGATTATGTAAGATTGTATACGACTGACAATAATCCTATGCATGAGATAGTAGAAGCCAGTCAACAAGCCGTATTTTCTCAAACACAAATTAATGAAACTATTTATTGCTGTCCTCCATTCGCCAGAAAGCAATATCATCCAGAGCTTGTGATTTGCCCAGATTTTCAATTCGCACAGTGGTTAAAGTTTGATTATGAATTTTATGTTGAAGAAGTCAGGCGAGCTAGCTTATCAAAACCTACGATTCATAAAGCTTGCTGGCGAGGCCTGGCTAGGCCTAAGCATAGTAATCGCGCTTTATTGTGCAAAATCAGCGAACAGAATCCTGACTGTATAGATGCAAAGCATACAGGTATGAATATTAATAAAGATAATTACTTGTCGATGATAGACATGGTAAAAAATTATAAATACCTTATTGATACCCAAGCTCATGGATTCAGCGGGAGACTGAAATATTTAATGAACTCTCATCGTTTGATTTTCATGCAGGACAGACATTATCAAGGTTTCGTAGAAGAAGATTTGATCCCCTGGAAACATTTTATCCCTGTAAGATATGACTTTGCGGATTTAGTAGAAAAAATTCAATGGGCAAAAGATTTTCCAATAAAAGCTCAGCAGATTAATGATAATATGTTTGCTCTTGCTTCTCGTCAATTGCCTGTTTCTGCAATTAATGAAAAATGGAAATCTCTGCTTGATGGTCAGTCACAAATATAAATGTATTTTCCTGCATATTCCTAAAGCTGCAGGCACTTCTATCGAAAATTTTTTGAGGGATATCGATTCGGATATACCGACAAAAGTTTTAAGAAAGCGTGGGTTTTCTAGGTTTTTGAATGATCATCTCGATTATTATGTATTTTCTTTTGTGAGAAATCCTTATGATCGTTTTGTATCTGCGTGGAAATGGGGTGAATTACAATATCGAGTTCATCCAGATATACCATTTTATCAAAAAAAGAGGTCTGTATCTTTTGAGGAATACATTCAATTAGTTATTGATTACGAGTATAGAATGTTTAATAAAAACCTTTGGAGCGAATACGACGCTTACCATACTTTGCCACAGTTTGAATTTTTCCCACAATTTAATGGCGGACATTATTTTACTGATGCAATTAACCCTAAGTTTAGTTGCAATTTTATTGGTCGCTTTGAGAGTCTTGACGAAGATTTTAGTGAAGTCTGTCAAAGTATAGGCCTCGATGCTATAAAGCTGCCTCATGCATACAATTCAAAAACATTTAAAGAAGATGCGGTATGGTCAAATGAATTAAAAAAGAAAGTTCATAATTATTACAAAAAAGACTTTAACTTATTTTACCCAAGTGTTTTGTAATGAAAGTGGCGTTAGTTTATCATGGCGTCTTGAGATGGCCTCAGGGGATACACACTCAATTAAATCAGCTAAAAGAGCATGATGTAGATATTTTTTTTTGCTTGCAAAAAGATTCTCAATCTCTAGATGATTTAAAGAGTTTTAATTATAAAAAAGCTGACTTATATCCCAGGCCTTCATTTAATTTTTTCGAGTCTGAATTAGACATGCCTTTTTTAAAATCAATTCCTAATACAACCTGGCTTACTTATAGCCCGCATTATAGAAAAGGATTTTCCTTGCTTAATTATCATAATTTTTTGAGAATCAATAATGTATTTAAAAAAGATTTTCAAAATTATGATTTAGTAATTGTCTCAAGGTCAGATCTTAAGGCGATGTTTCCATTTGATTTTTCGACTTTTAACGATGGTGAACTTTTTGTAAGTGCAGAGCATAGATGGCGTGGAGTTCAAATGATCGGAAACTGGTTTTATGGATCTCCTAAAATCATGTCTAAAGCATTAATTAGTTTATTTTCATTAATAAAATATGATTTTAAAATTTTAAAAGATTGGCGGCCTAAAATATGGAATGCAGAATGTTATTCTAAATTATGCTTGGACTTTTATAAAATTAAATGTCGAACTTTTCCTTTGAATTGCTTTGCAAGCGCAGGTGATTTACTAGGAGAATCTAGCGGCTGGGGTTCCTTAAAGATTAATCCTGAAACGGGCGATATATATAAATACCTAGATCAGTATCAATCTTGTATGCAAAATTACCAAAAATATCAAAAGCTTAATGAATCTTAAAATAATATCATTTTGCAACTATCCTTATAGAGAAATAACTCTTAATTGGGTAAAGCATTTAGAAGGATTATCTATTGACAATTATGAAGTTCTGTGTCTTGATGCTGAATCTGATCAATATTTGAAATCCTATGGCTGTAATTCAAGCGTGTTGCATGAATTTAATGATGATTGGATTTCTGGCTGCAAGCATACAATGCGTCGAACTTTTATATTTAAAAAGTATCTAGAGGATGGGGTTGATATTATTCATTCTGATACGGATGCTCTTTGGCTAAAGGATCCAATACCTGATTTAATTGAAGCGAACGATCAAGATATGATCGTATCAACTGTAAGGCATAATGACGCATTTCCACCAGAAGTTCGCGAAGCTTTTGGGTTTACATGTTGCATGGGCTGGATATTTTTCAGAAGCAATCATAAAACAATTAATTACCTTGATAGGTTTTTAAACACACGAGAAATTAAAGGTTCGGATCAACAAAATTTTAATAGATTTTTATTGCACAATAAGCCGACGTCTCAACCTCATAAAATTGGCGATGAATTGATTATAGATAATACCGCAGATCAAGACTATAATTATAATGAACTTTCGCTTTTAGCCTTAAGCAAACCTCTAGTTAAGCGCGGGCCAATAGAAGAAGAAACATATGTCTGGCACCCGAATACATTGAAAGACGCGGAGTATAAAAAACAATCATTTATAGATCGAAAAAAATGGCTACTGTAAATAAAAAATTAATATCAGCTCTTATTTCATTAAATTATTCAGATTTTTTAGATTTGGTTCTCCCATTCAATACTAAAATATTTGATACTATATATGTTATCACAGCTAAATATGACAAAGAATGTATTGAAGTATGCTCAAAGTATAAAAATGTAAAAACTTTTTTTGTTGATGATGAAGTGATTAAAAAGCTCGGCAACTTTAATAAAGGTGCTATGTGGAACGCTTTTTTTGATTTTTTAATTTCTCAAAACTTTAATGATTGGATTTGCTTGACTGATTCTGATATCATTTTTCCGCCCGATTTGAAAAGTTTACTAGTCAATTTAGATGATAATAGTTTATACTCACTGGGAAGGGCGTTTTGTCAAAATGAAAATCAATTCCGTAGGTATGCTCCTGAATGGCATAATCATTCAATGAAACGTTATACTCATGCGACAAACTGTATAGGATATATGCAATTATTTAAGTTCAAGAGTCACATGAGAATGTCAGAAAGCTTTGGTCATGGAGGAAAATCAGATCATATTTTCGTGAAGCAACATTTTCGAAAATGTACATGCTTACATGACAAATATTATTGTGTTCATTTAGGCGCTACAGGTACAAACTGGCACGGAAGGCATAGTAGAAAATGGAAAGTTTAATTTGTCATATTACAAATCCCAATCAACACATCATTAATTTAATTAATTTTCCTGATGGTAAAGTTATAAAATCTTCAAGTAAATGGTTAAGTGACCGTTGGTTTTTGCGAGAAACAAATTTTGCAAAAGATTTAGCATGTGTCGAAATTAGTCCTTATAAAAACACAAAAGATTCAAATGTATTTATAGGTGAGAAATATTTGGGGCATAAAGTTTATAAATCTTTGTCTGATGCGCCTTATTCTATTGATTTTTTATCTATACTCGATCCTGATATTTCTCTTGAAGTTTTAGAGTCCATTGACTTTTCTAAGTGTATAATTAAATACTTTTGTATAGCTATAAACCCAGTAAAGGTAAAAGATTTCAAGCAAAACAAAAAAGAAATAGAATTATTCATGAAGGATAAGGCTAAATTCGTAAAGCAAAACAGGACAGAATTACTATATGAAAGAAATTAATGTAGTTTTTAAATGTAATCCTAATTGCTGGGAATCTGATTGGTTATCAGAATTATTTGGTCTTTGTGATTTTAAAATTCAGAATCGTGATTTTGTCGGCGAAAGGTGTATCATTATCACGGATAATCCTAGATTAAATTTATTTGAAAAATTTATTAAGCATAAAAAAAAGTTTATATTAATTAATCTAAAAGATGAATTCATTCCCTCCAAACAAGACCATAGAATTTATGATTCTGAATATTGCCGCTTCGTTTTTAGAAATTATTTTAGAAAAAATTATTCATTAAGCAAAATTTTAGCGTTCCCCTTGGGTTATAAAATCAAATTTTGGGAAAATTACACCGAAGAAGATCGTTTAAAAAAACAATTAAGGCCCAGAAGAAAATACATTTGGTCTTTTGCTGGTGTAATCAAAAAATCTGGAAGGAGAAAAGCATTGCAAAAATTATCTAGCATTCAACCGAATTTTGTTCATGCTGTCTCTGGCTGGGATACTGCTGATAGCTTAAGTTCTTCCGAATATAGAGATTTATTATGTGACTCTTATTTTGTGCCTTGTTTTCGCGGAAATTGCAGTTTAGATTGCTTTCGGGTTTACGAATCTCTCGAGTGCGGTGCTATACCTATTGTTCAAAAAAACAGTCACATTGAATCATACGATTTTTGGCGGACATGGCTGGGCGAACATCCCTTGCCAGTTGTTAATGATATTCATTCTGTTGAAGCTTATAACTATATTACAAAATTGAGTCGTGATCTTGATGCGCTTGAGCAAAAAAGAGTGGAAGTTATTGATTGGTGGAACTCTTATAAAAATAATTTAAAACATCAAGTAGTTTCAATTTATAATAATATTTTTAATTTTTAATTATATGAGTATTTCTAAAAAAGGTTTTGTTTATGTTGCTTCGGATCCAAAAAAATCTCCGTCGCCCAATAAATTTAATGCTGATAAAAAGATATTAAATCGTGAATTCGCACATTCTTTTCAAAGCGTAAAAAAACACCATCCAAATATTCCTGTTACATTATTTACTAATTATGATGATTTATTGAAAAATGAAATTGGAGTTGATAATGTAGTTCACATAGAAAGTGATTGGGGGTTTTTGCCTAAAGTCAAGGGTTTAAACATGTCACCTTATGAGCGCACAGTATTTCTTGATTGCGACACTCAGGTTAACCGTTCTCTAGATAATTTATTCAATTATTTAGATGATTATGATTTAGTGGTTTGTCAAGAATTTTTTAATAAAAGTATTTTAAATACAGGGGTTTTTGCTGTAAATACTAAATCTCCATTTCTAGGTTATTGGTTAAAAAAAATGTACGAAAGAAAAGAGTGGGCTGCAAGGGAAGTATCTAAGGGCGCTCGTATGCCAAATAAAATTCCAGATGATCAAGCTGAATTTAATGAAATTATTCGCAAGCTTTCAAAACCTCCGTATAATCGTCATGTACGAGAGGCGCAGAATACCTTAGGTGATTTTAAATACAAGGTACTAGATAGTAGAATTTATAATTGCAGAGTCAAAGAGCTACAGGAATGCAAACAACAAAATTTTAACCTAGATGATATAAAAGTTTTTCATTCTAGAAATCTTTGGAGAAACAATTAATGTATGATTTAATTATATTAACCACGGCAATTTGTCGACCAGAATTACACAACGCATGTCTTAAGAGTTTTGCGGATGATTTACGCAATCAGGGCATTAGCGTTTTTTGGCGTGTTAATGTTGACCCAGCTCTTGGCAATCAAGATGAAACAACTGATAACTTTAAAAAAATTATTCATGATATTGATCACATTATTTCGTTTCCATCCGAACCTTGTTTTTTTACTGCCGCAAATTATCTAATACAAGAAGCGCACGAAGAGGAGCTTCAAGATTTAAATGATAATGGCTATGTAATGTGGCTTGAAGATGATAAAAAACATGACATTAGTTTTAATATACAAGAGTTAATTGATAGTGATTATGACTATATCGGTTTTCATCCAAATCATCTTTTTGAATTTTCATTTCATCCGTCAATGTGGAGTAAGCAGTTTTTCTCTGAGCATGTTTACGAACCATACGTTCTAAACGATGGAAATAAACAAGACCCCGAACAGCTTTTGATTGATTATCATTGTAATAAGAGAAAAGAAAATGAAGATCATTTTAAAAATGTGAAACGAATTCATTTTAATGGTGTATTTGATCATATCGGCAGGGAATGGAATCAAGAAAATAATGTCATTAAATGGAACAAGAATATTAAAAACGCAAACATTAGCTATAAGTCGTTATGAAAGCTTCTATCATTCTCTCTTCTTACAATAACTTATCTACACTAAAGTTAAGTATTGAAAGTTTGCGTTACCAGACAGAAAAAAATTTTGAGATTATTATAGCAGATGATGGGTCGACAGATGGCACAATAGAGTATGTAGAAAAAGAGGGTATAAAATATTTTAGCCGCCCAAATGAAGGCTATAGGCTTGCGTATATTTGGAACCGTGGATCCGATTTAGCAAAAGGGGATAGATTAATTTTTGGAAACTCTGATATTATATCTCACCCGAGCCGAATCGAGGAGCATTTAAAATTTGGCCGTAGCTTAGTGGCTGGAGTATACCCCTCTATTCCTATCGAAAAAGTTCCTCTTGTCACAAAAGAAATGATAGCAAAAGATTTTTCTAAAATTGAATCTTTCGCAAAAGAAGATCGCAGGGTTGATTTTATAAACAGATTAAAACGTCCCTATCTCATTCATGGTAAAACAATCCCACCAAGATATATGTATGGTGGAAATTGGTCATGCCCATCAGATATTTTCAATGAGCTTGGAGGCTTAGATGAAGGCTTTCAAGGTTGGGGAGGAGAGGATTTTGATTTTGCTCGTCGTGCTCAACATAATGGCGAAGATGTTATCTTGAATATTAATTGCATTGGCTACCACTTAGATCACGAAACTATTAATAGAGACAAAACTCGATTAATAGGAAAAGGATATTTTAATAAAAAATGGTCATGAATCCACAAGTCATAGATGCATTTATGCTTAACAATGAGCTTGATGTGCTCAATTTTAGGCTTCATGAATTAAATGATTATGTAGATAAATTTGTAATTTATGAAAACGCTTGGACATTTAGCGGAAAGCGTAAGCCTTTTTATTTCGAAGAGAATCAGGACAAGTTTTCAAAATTCAGTGATAAAATCATTCATATCAAAAGCGCGACTAGAGGCAAGGATAACTGGAAAAGAGAATACGCTCAAAGATATGAAGTTTTGCTCAAAGGAGTAGCTTCTCTTGGTTTAAATGATAGCGATGTTGTGTCTTTTTGTGATTTAGATGAAATTATTGATCCGCAATTAATTTTGAATTACAAACAAGAGATGCCCAAAAATGCTCCGCTTTTAGTTTGCCCGCATTGGTTTAATGTTTCGTGGGATTGCTATCTTGGAGCTTGGTATCATTATAGCATTATATTTTCTTATTGGGGCGAACTTAAAAGAAGAATGAATTATTGGAGGGGCATGCAATGCGGATGGCGTTGGGATAATCCTAAATTCCCTAGCCCAATTAAAAGAAAAGGCCTCTCTGGTTGGCATGCATCTTGGTTCATGAAGCCTCAAGATTTAATTATTAAGCTGCAAAGCTTTGCTCATAATGGAGAAGAATGGGTTGGCGAATTATTAGAAAACATTGATCTTGTTAAAGATAGGATTCAATCAGGCTTTGATATTCAAGGGAAAAAGACATCAAAAAAATTTAATAAAGATTATCCATTTTATATGGATATGATACCTTGATGAAAAAAACATTTACAATTAAGCCCCTTGGGGGTTCTGCCCGTAATACTATACAAAGATGTTTCTGAGATTACTGAAGATTATTTAAGTGAAAAATATATAAAAATAAAACATCTTTTAAATGACAGGAGAAAACTTTATAGAAAATTTTGGATAGATAAATTTAAATCATGAATGACTTAAAATTAATTTCTGTAATTAGCTCACGCGATAATTATTACAAAGCTATTTATGACAATTTTTGCGCTAATATATCATCTTTTGATTCAATTATTTCTAAGGTTGAAATTATAAATGTTGATACAAAATCAGGAGACTGGCAAAGTCAGGGCTTCCTCGATACTGTATATCAAAAATTAAATCATACTCATCAATTATTAAAACAAGATTATACTGTTTTTTGTACAGATTTAGATATTTTTTATTTGAAGGACCCCATAAAATATATGTATGGCATGCTTGATGATTTTGATATTGTTGGGCAAAATGACTTTGGTAGACTTTGTACGGGCTTTTATATGGTTAAGCCTTCTGATTTAACTATAGATCTTTTTGATACGAGCGAGAAACTGATTTTAGACGGTGAGCAAAGCGATCAAAATTATATTCACACTAAATTACAATCAGATAAATACTCTGATTTAAAAGTCTTTAAACTTGATCGAGATAGTTTTCCTAATGGTTATCGCTGGTATAAATGGCATTATAAATTAAACCCATCTATTGTTCATTATAATAGTGTAAATTCTATAGAAGGAAAGATTAAAAATATGAAACATTTCAATCATTGGCTAGTGTGAAAAAAATTTTTAAAGTTTTTGTATGCTGTCATAAATATATTCACAGAGTTGAAGAAATAAAAGCTCGTGTTAATGCATGGAATCTTGGTGATTATTTAATTTTTGTTGGGGGCGAAGAAGAAAAACATCTAGAAGAAAATGTTATTCAAATTAAGTCTCGTGATTTATATGAAGATTTGCCAGAGAAAATGTTTGCTATATATAAATATTTAGCCGCCAATAATTATACAGATCAATATGACTATTTCTGGAAGATAGATGATGATGTTGATTTTATGCGCTGGAATAACGAGCGTAATCAAGCATTAATAGATTCGCTAGAAGGGTTGGATTATGCAGGCTTTAAATTAAAGCGGGGAGAAGGCAAGCGGGGCTGGCACATAGGAAGAGTTAGAGAAGATTCTCCTTGGTACAATAAAAAATACAACGGCAAGTATGTTGATTGGATTGACGGCGGAACAACTTATTTTTTAAGTTCTAAATCGTTAAATAAATTCAAATACTTTTATGAGCTTTCAGAAATTAGGAATTATGATATCTATGAAGATCTTGCAATTGCTAAATATTTAGCAAAGTGTGGTATATTACCAGTGCAAATAAACCCGTGGCAAGATAAGCCTGTATTGAAGTTTAATATTAATAAATGAAAGCGCTATGTTTTACTTTTGATCGTAACATGCCGATCATGGAGTATGTTTTATATACATACTTTAAGCACTGGCCTGATAACCCGTTTGTTTTTTATGTTCCATGGAATAATATTAAGCCTAATCATTTAGTAGAAAAATACGGAGATAAAGTGCGGTTACTACAAACTGATAGTGCGGTAAAACCTACAATCCGAACACTGCTTTCTGTAGCTGAACCTAATGAATTTATATGGTGGGCGCAAGATGACAAATATATTTTAGATTTTAAAAACAAAAAAATTATACAAGATTTGTATAAAAACAATAGCTCAGATATTGGCGGGTTTATGTTAACAAAAAATGCAGATGCGGATGCTGGATACGCAAATATTCAAACATGTTTTGGTGATTATGAATTAATACAAAAGAAAAATTATCATCAAATATTTCAACCGCAATGGATGAAAAAAGAAATCGTTGAGCATTTATATTTACACGAATCCCTTGGGCAGCATTATCGATTAGCAGATTTATATCCTTTGATGAGGACGTTGCCCATTAAAAATTTATACGCTACTTCTGTCAATTACATTAATATTGCGGAGAGCTTAGATTACGGAGCGATGACCAAGAATTTGATTGAGCATATGAGTAAAGATGGTTTCAATATCCCTGATCTTCCAAGATGTAATAAAACTATGGTATATGCTGACTAATGATTTCTCACGATAAAAAGTGCATTTTTATACATATTCCAAAATGCGCGGGCAGCTCTATTAACCAGCAATTGCATTTAAAATCAGTTGGTTTTTCTGGGCATTCACCGATGTCTTATCATTCAGAATACTCTGATTATTTTTCTTTTACTTTTATTCGTAATCCTTATGATAGGGTAGTATCTGCGTATAAATACTTTCGTCAATTAAAAGAAGGTCATCGCTGGTACAAAAGAAATAGCATTATATCGGATGCTGCTGATCAAATGAGTTTTCAAGAATTCGTAAATCATATACATGATTTTATGAAGTTAATGAAGAGGCAAGAAGGTTCATTTGAATCTGGCATTCATTTTCAACCGTTCTATTATTTTATTGATCAAGAAATAAATTACATTGGTCGATTTGAAAACATACAGCATGATTACAATATGATTTTATCAAAATTAAATCTACCACTTAAACCACTCCGCAAAACAAATGCAACAAATAATACTGATTATAGGAGTTTATATATAGAAGAAACAAAGAGTATTGTATATAATATATATAAAGAAGATATAAAAAAATATAATTATAAATTTTGATATGAATAAAGATGCTGTTGTAAGTTTAGATTTTATCCATGAAAATGACGTTTGCGTTGAATTGGGAGTATGGGAAGGTGAATTGTCTGCGCAGATTTTAAAAAAGCCTATTAAAAAACTTTATCTTGTTGATCCATGGAAAAGCATTACTGATGTCCCAGAGCGCTGGCATGCAGCGCCTCAAAAAGAAATGGATAAAATATATGACGGTGTTGTTTCTCAATTTTCTGATGATAAGCGGGTGGAAATCATAAGAGATTTTTCTGCACAAGCTGCCGAACAATTTGAAGATAATTCAGTTGATTGGGTTTATATAGATGGAAATCATAGCTATGAGTTTGTTAAAGAAGATTTGAATTTATGGTGGCCTAAAGTAAAAAAAGGGGGTGTGCTTTGCGGAGATGATTTTAATGAGGCCGTTTATCAAGTAAAGGTTCTTAAGTTTGGAGTAGTTAAGGCTGTAAATGAATTTGTGAATGAGAAGATAGATGAGATTAAAAATTTTGAAACCATAAAATATCAATTCTTTATAAAAAAATGAAAGTATTAGTAGGAGGAGCAGGCGGTTTTATCGCTGGTTATTTAGTTAAAGATTTATTAGCGCAAGGACATGAAGTTGTTGCTGCCGATATTAAGCCCGCAAATATGTGGTATCAGACATTTGATGCTGCAGAAAATCACGCGGACTGCAATTTACAAGAAAAAGAGCATTGTCATAATTTAAGCGTTGGCGTTGATCGTATCTATAATCTTGCCTGCAATATGGGTGGCATGGGATTCGTTGAGAATAATCAAGCTCTCTGCATGGAAAATGTGCTAATACAAACTCATATGATGATGGCTGCCAGAGATAATGGAGTTAAGGAAGTTCTTTATAGTTCAACGGCTTGTGTTTATCCAGCTGCAATTCAGTCTGAGATTAAAGACGAGTCTTCTCAAGCCTTAAAAGAGTCTGATGTATTTCCAGCAAATCCAGATGACGGGTATGGTTGGGAAAAATTGTTTAGTGAATTAATAACTTATTATTACGGAAAAGATTTTGATATTGATTCGCGCACCTGTCGATACCATAATGTTTATGGACCTTTCGGAACGTGGCGTGGTGGTCGTGAAAAAGCTCCTGCTGCAATTTGCCGTAAAGTTATCGAGGCTAAGATGAGCGGCAAGCATGAAATTGAAATCTGGGGTGATGGTGAACAAACCCGCTCGTTTATGTTTATTGATGACTGCTTGACTGGCATGGAATTAATGTGGGAAAAGGGTGACTCACGTCCATTAAATCTTGGTAGT
>Ga0187217_1000427_pt1 | contig 17689 bp, 23 predicted proteins | sample 15SPOviralmetaG_FD_130165 | JGI IMG/M metagenome (GOLD analysis project Ga0187217, IMG submission 130165) | Marine viral communities from the oligotrophic San Pedro Time Series (SPOT) site, San Pedro Channel, CA, USA - 15 SPOT_SRF_2010-09-15... | ecosystem: Environmental > Aquatic > Marine >... | reverse complement strand
GCAGAGACTTCAGCATCAACATAAGCCTTGTTTGCTGCATCTGTGGCGGCTGTAGGCGTTCCAACCCCAGTGACTTTGTTGCTACCCATAGCAATCGGGCCAGACATGGTGCCGCCAGCTAGGTTTAGCTTCAAGGCATCGGCTGTATCGACGTATGTTTTAGTCGTTGCATCTGAGGATGAGCTGGGCGCTGCTAGGCCCGTTACTGTGTTGCCGCCCATAGTGACATCGCCCGACATCGTTCCACCCGCCAGCGGTAATTTAGTGGCGTCTGCGGTATCGACATAAGATTTGGTAGCTGCGTCTTGTGCAGAAGCGGGGTCAGCCAATCCTGTTACTTTGTTTGATGCCATAGCGAGGTCACCCGAAAGCGTACCCCCTGCCAAATTCAATTTTAGTGCATCAGCCGTATCAACATAACTTTTAGTGGCAGCGTCTTGTGCATTCGAGGGATCAGTCACGTTGGCAATCGTTGTGCCAGTAACATCAAGTGTGCCATTGACGGTCACATTATTGAACGTAGACAATCCACTGGCAGCGGTCACATTTCCCGTGACATTACCAACTACAGCGCCTGTATGGGTTCCTGCAGAATTGCCTGTGAGATTTCCTGCGACATTTCCAGTTAGGTCACCCGAAAAGCCTGTATTGGCTGTGATGTTTGTGCCTGTGATGGCGGCAGGAGTACCCGAACCAATGACAGCACCATCAACTGAACCACCGTTAATATCGGCGCTGGCTAAGGTTGCTTGGCCTGACGTTGTAATGGTTGTGAAAGCACCCGTTGAGGCGGTGGTAACACCAATCGCAACGTTGTCAATTGAGCCAGAATTGATATCCGCATTTGAAAGCGTAGTAGTACCGCTGACGTTTAGATTTGTAGATAAAACCACATTGCCAGAAACGCCAAGGGTGCTTGCCATTGTAGCCGCACCTGTAATGTTTGCTGTGCCAGCAAGCGTCGATGCACCTGTGACGTTGAGAGTGCCGCCTAGTGCTGTGTTGCCAGCCGCTGCAATGCCGCCTTGTAAAAATAAATCCTGAAATCTTACGGTAGGGGTGCCTAGATCGACGGTGTTGTGGATTGCAGGTTCGATCTTGTTATTAGTGAAAATTGTGACGAGTTCACGCCAAACAGCGGCACCAGTAGCACTGCCTACACAAACATATACCCGTCCGTTATTTATGTTTTCCCACATAGATCCGGGTACATAGCCTTGAGTATTATCATTGCTGATAGACGGGGCCGCTGTAGCAGCAAAATTGTTTTTACCGCCAGACCCACCATTAGCAGTAGGCAAGATTCCAACCACAGATGTAGCCAAATTAATTTTAGGCGAGTCACCTACGCCGCCAGTATGCCCATGCCCTGTAGTGGCGTTAAAAGCAGCCGCCACTTGGTTAAACTCAGAGTTAAGCGGGGGCGCAGTAATGGGTGATCCGTTAATAATCTGCCCAGTAGACTGCCGTGTGTAACCTGCCATCTGTTATCTTCTCCCTGCCGAAGTAAATTCAAAGACCATGCCTTGAACCGAAAATGGTTCAGTCTGACCAACGGTCACAAAAGTAGCCTGTGCGGAAAAGCCTGATCCCTGAATATCACTGGTCATAATCGGCTTCGATGAGCCGCCGTATAATACGTTAGTTGTGTTATATTTTATATTTCTGCCGCCATAATTCGTAGGTGCGCCCGACGAAGATTGTGAGTACGTTGCTGGGGTTGAAATATCTCCATCACCCCAATCATAAGTCATAGATAAAAGCATTTCCAACGGGCCTTCTGCCCGAATAAAAGTATTGATTTTACGCAGTACCTTGCGCTGCTCTGTCTCTCCGAAGTCTAAATACGGCGTAGAATAAATAGCTAGTATATCATCGCCGTTAAAACTTATGCCTTCTTCTTGTTGGTAAACTTTTCCATCATAGTCACCGTGAAGAACAAATTCTGTTGTGCCTATGTAACCGCTTTCGCAACAGGACACCCGAATACCTAGTAACTCTCCAAATTCCCAGCTTATAGAACCCGCACTGTCTGTTAGACCGCCTATAATACCAATACTTTCGGGGGCAGACTTAGACCCATCACCAATGAAGTATCTGATCTGAGATTTAGATCTAATCACTACTCCGTTAAGTGTAGTCATATCTTCATTGGCGATAAGATCTACTAGAGTGGCCTGTATCGGCTTTGAGATTGTTTCAAGCTCCACATCCCCAATTCGGGAAGTTGAGGCGCAAGGTCTTAAACCATCGGGCGCTAAAAATACTAGATCACCACCGATTTCTAGGACGCTATCCCTTGATACGCAGCCCACGTTGGCAGTGACCTGATTAAGTACAAAGTTGTTGGACGCATCTACATTGATTTTCTTAATTGAGTTCGTTCCAAAAACAAAAAGATCATCACGGAATGGTTTAATCTGTACTACGTCATACCCAGCGGCTACTTGGCCCGCACCCGCCGCAGTAGTCCATGTATAACCATCATTAGGTGCGCTGTGAGCTACTGCGGCTCTAGCTGCCTCGTGCCCAGATAAGAACACATGGTTCTCAAAAACATCTACTAGAGCAGGAGCATTTAATGCTTGATCTCCCCCCGCCGTATTATTGGATGCGTGATAGCCCCCTGTGTGAGTAGACTTAATCTCTTTCCAATTCACGCCGTTAAATACGATGGCGGGGTTTACCCCGTCCACAAAGATAATGTGGTTACCCGTACCAAAGTTAAACGTAGCGTGGCGTAACTTGTCTACAGTCAGGCCATTTAAAGTCATGGGCCTAGTAACGGAATGGTCTAAGGTAAATTTACGCCAGCCAATGTACGCAGTGTAGTAATAGAAGCTATAGTTTGTGCCACCAGCATCTTGCCGTGCTGCGATAATTTTTGTGCTGTTAGTTGCATCGTCTTTGAAGATAGCAAGCCCTAAGATCTTACCTTGGCCCGTAGTCTGTCCATCTACTGTGACTTCACCATAATCGCTGTCGTAGTCATCATAGCCCTCAATACGACGATAGCCCCCGAAGAGGCTTGGTTCGTAGTTCACTAATCGTGTTGCTGCGCCAGGACTATTATCCGAAAGATCAAGATGATTTTCGTTTGAGTTAAGACCGCCGCTACAGATTAATTTAAAGGACTGTATCTGATCTGGCATTTAGAATTTAACCCGTGTGTCTCGTATCGAAACGTAGTTATTTATATAAAGGGTCTGAAGATCTTTGATGCCCTTCTCAAAGGCAATATATGCGGCTTGAGCAGCCTCTAGATTATCTTTGAACATGTACATCGTATAAAGCGCACCATCGATTAAAACGGTGTCAAAGCTTTCTGGAATGCGGGTGACATCAGTTGCATTTGTGATGTCAGAGTAATTTAGAAAATATCGGTATCTAATGGAGTACGTTTTATTTGGTGATGGGCTTACTCCATAACCGTTGCCGTGGGAAGGAAACACAAACTCAGGCATATCTCTGCCAGCATTACCCGCCGTATAATCATCATCACGATGCGTGGAGTACCACTCATCTTGGTCAATATATTTTAATGTTTTAAATCCAGCCCCCAAGCTACTATCTGCTTGGATCTGAAAGCTATTCCAATCGGCTACTTTAAAATACTGAGGCCAAGTATATTCTGTTTGACCAACTACTAAAGTATCAGTCTGTTCAGCGGCGTTAAAAGGCCACCCGAACTCTGCCTGATTGATCTTAGCTACCGCTGATTTAACAGAGTCTTTCACAAGTGCCTGAACACCACGGACAGACAAAAAGTCAGCATCCGCAATCTCCACCTCATTTAAGCGGCGAAGGGTCTGGTTACAAAGATCGATGTAAGTAGTGGGCATAAGTTAACCTTAATAAAGTGAGAGGCAGGTACTTGACCTGCCCCCCTAAGTAAGTTTATGCTAGGTTATAGTTAGCAGTGAACAGCGCCTCTGGGCGTAGTACTTTTCTGCCATATAGTTGCATACCCCGAACAATATCACTAAATGTGGTAGGAGAACGGAATGTCTCCACTTTAGCGATCTGATCCGCTACTGCTACCGCACTATCGTGACCTGCAACCATAACACCGAAGTTAGTTTCGGAACCCGCTGCGGCGGCTGTACCTGCACCGTTGCCTAAGTAAGGCAAGTTGTTAGATACATAGATAGTGAAGTTACGGATCTTAGCTGGAAGCTGACCGTTTCGGATCTCTGAAGAACCACCAAAGTCTGCATTGATGAGTTTTGAATCCTCATCCATCAAGACTTCTGCCATCACTGGATCAATTACACAGTAACGACCATCAGTCGCAACATTGGCCTGATCCATCATACGATTGATACGGTTCATAATTGCCAATGGTGAAGTGATAGCACCTGCTCCACCGCCAGCGGCGATTGGAATAGATGTTACTTCGCCGCCACTGTTCAGTTCAGCGCCACCAAAATCTACGATGTCCAGCTTGTTAGCTGCCAGCAATTCATCAGTACCAGCGGCAGTATTTGCTACCGTACCTGATGTGGTTGTATTTCGTGCCCATGAACCTGGTGTTTTCCAACCAGACATGTAACCCAAAACTTCCGCATCAAACGCATCACGAAGATCATAACCAGCACGATCAGATGCTAAGTCCATGAAATTAATATGGGAATGCGCCTGTTCGATATCTGCTAAAGTGAACTGGAAGTAGTTGGCTTTATCTACAACCATCGTGAAATCGGTGTCGGTTAAATCCTGTGTTGCCAGCGCAGTACCACGCTCAAGAGCGTTAATAGTGATCGAAGGCTCACGGATAATTTTCACTGAGTCTCCGTGTGAGGCAATCTCACCGCTGTAATCAGTATTAGTTACAGCTTCGACCACAGAACTCTTGCGGAAAGCAAGCTGTGCTTTTTTGCTGTAAAGGATAGGCGAGAAGCCGCCTGTGTTAAGGTTAGTATAACCTGATGCTTTTGCGAATGCCATTGTATGTACTCCTTTTGGAATGGCAGGGCGAAACGCCCGAACAAACCCCGAAGAGGACAATTGAGTGGCAGTGATATATGAGGGTGCGAGTGCCTGATTAGTTGCAGCTAACAAGCAGACGGGCCTCACCACACTGGTGGACTAAACGTCAAAATTCTTGGGAAAAATCAGAACTAGAGGTAGACCGTGTGGTGGCTCTATTCTGTGATTTGAGAGATTAACTCTCAGAGGATATGTCTACTTACAGACGTATCTTCAAAGAGTTGTGGGTAGCAGTTATTGTCCTGCTACTCACGTTTATTATAGCACTTAACTATTTACATTGCAAGCTATCTAGCTGCGCCTGTTAAATCATAGTTAAAGCTTCCATTACGAACTGCTTCTTTAATAGCCTCTTCGTTTTTAGAAAACTCTGAGTCTGTCATGGACTCAATTTGACTTTCAGAGAATGCAGCACGTTGGTTAGTACTAGGTGCGGAACTAGAGGTGCGTCCTACTGCCTGTGCAGCCGACTTGCTCTTAGTCTTACGCTTCCCTGTATCGGCCTTATAAAGATCGATTGCACGGGCTGCTTCATTTGCATTCGTATTGTTCTTATACAACGCATCTTGAATGTACTGCGGCTGCATAGTCACCCATTCATGGAAGGAAGCGTCTTGCCTAATCTGGTGAAAATCAGGATGAATCTGTACAAGCTGTTGTTCTGCTTCTTTACGGGTAAGTTTTGTTTCAAGCTGGCGTAATCCAGCCATCCGCTTTTCACCTTCAGCCAATGCTTCTCCAGCACGTTTCCTAGCAATCGTGTCCACGATCTTGGCAACGTCAGGGTACTTCTTAGACCACTGATCAATCTCTTCATCCGTCTTAGGAAATCGGATCTGGCCCTTTGCCGCTTTTTCAAGCTGCGCCTTCATCTGTGCAACTTCTTGATCTTTCTGTTGCAGGAGTTGATGAGAGTGCCGACGAAGATCACCATACCGTTTTTTGTATGTAGCATCTTCAGCATCAACTGGCTCTGGGCCACCTGACTGTGCCTGTTGCTGTTGTGCCAATTCTTCTGAATATGTAAGACCGTTATCGTCTTCTTCTACACGTCTATATTTTGCCATTTTTGCCTCATTGGGGGCCGCTTTATAGCGGGTAGCCCTTTAGGACATGATCACCATTTTCTGTTTTTTGATCATGCCTGGTAGTTTGGATGTAGTGGGGTAGACCTCCTCGACTTCCTCATCATCATCCATCATGTCATCCACCTCTACGGCGGCGACTTCGATATCGACATCCTCTTCAGGAGTATCGTCTTTTGCCTCAGTAACCTCTTCAGGTTCTTCAGCTTCCTCTTCACCTGCGTATTGAATAAGCCCCATATCAAACATGCCCATAAGGCCCATTTCAGCCTCTGACTGCATATCCATGATATGTTTAAGCCCATGCCATTTGACTACGTTAGCGGGGAGAACGTATTCACCTTCGCTAATCATCGCTTCGATATCATCCCGTACATTCTCTGCGCTGGAACCAACGGGAATAGGGTTACCTGATACGGGGTCTGACATCATGCCGCCGCAGGAACCATCACAGTCACCGCCGCAGTCGCATGGCATCCCGCCGTGATACATCTGCATCTTTTCATCGTTCTCTGGATCATCCACGTTAGCTTTCTGAACAGCCTCTCCACGGGCTTGCTCGTAGTCACTAAGTTCACCGTCTTTATCCAAGTCGGCTTTTTTCTGATCTAGTTGAAATTTATTGTTAGCCATGTCTAAGCCTTCCTGAGTTTTGATACCTTTGCGGGATACTGCTAGACCGCCCAGCGCCATTTCGGGTTCTTCATCGTCATCTAGGGGGATACCTAAGAAGCCATAAACACCATCCCGTGCATTTGCTAAGGTATCGATAGCGTCCTGCTTTCGGTCATCCCAAGTTTCCTCTGACCCGTCTTGCTTGGAGTAGTACCCGCTTTCACCTGTATAAAATTCTTGCTCCGACAAATCGAAATTCAATAAATTATCAGAACGCCACTTTGAATATTCATCAGCGTCTTTTATGGAGTCAAAAACAGGTAACTTTTCCCCCGTATAAAGGTCATAGGGGCCGTTTTCTTTATAATGATCCATCAACATATCTATGTCGTAACGGTCACCTGTTTCAGGATTGATAGTGGGCGTAACTAGATACCCATCGCCGTAATCATAGCTTTCGGTCTTCTCAGAATACTCTTCGCCATAATTAAGTTCATCCACCCAGATAGGCTTACCGTTGCGGGTCTTAACGCCTTTTACCTTGCTAATGCTTGCCACTATTCTGCACCCTTAATCATTTCATCCCGCAACGTCTTAAATCGACGTAGTTCAGCAATAGCGCCCTGTATCTCTAAAACACGCTGATGATCCTTCGTGTTTTCTAATTGCTGGTGATAGGCTGCGATCCGTACAGAGACATACTCATGCAACAGATCCATGTAGGTAGGAGTGTTCACCAACAGGAGCATTGATTTGCAAAACTGTTTATCCATTACTGTACTGGCCCCTGTGGCGCTTCTTGCTGTCCACCGTTGTCACCGCCACCTGCGCCTGTGAAGCCTTCTGCTCCTGGCTCTGGGGCTGCTCCTGGGGATATGTTACCGCCGCCTGTTCCTGTAGGATCTTCTGGGTTGGGTGGGCCACCTTCTGCGGGGGCTGGCGGGCCTTCAGGCTGTGGCATCATCGCTTGGATCTCTGCCATCATCTTAGCCTGTATAATGGCCTCACGTTGATCGTTCAGGATCTTGTCTTCGTCCAAGTCCATAGACGCTGCCAACTCACGCAAGACGTAATCGTATTTAACAAATGGAGCCATCTGTTGGTTTTGCGTCATTTGCATAAACTGTAGCAGACGCTGGCTGCGGATCTCATTACGCATCAGGCTTTCCGTACCTTTTGCGATAACTTCCAGATCTCCGACAAATTCCTTACTAAAATTAAATTGCATGTTAAAACTGAATAACGCCTTACCTAACGGAGAAAGTAAGTAGTCATCGATGTTTCGCACCACTGCCTTGATGTTAGCCTGTGCTGCACCCATCAACATACTCATGCCAGACGCTGTACGGCCTACACCCATCACTCCTGTAGTACCGTGGGAGTAACTAGGGATACCTGTAGCCTCATCCGCAAGCTGACGTGACTTATCAAACATCATCATTAGTTCTTGGCTGACGTTAGGGAACTTGGTTCCGAAGATGGCCTGTCCTGGTGCGCCCGCTTGGCGTCTAAACACCTTACCAGGGTACACACTTAGATCCTGCCCAGGAACCAAATTAGTTTCGTCGATTTCAATCAGAAGGTTACCTGATAGCGCACCGTTATCTATCGCCATCCTGTAAAAACCGTTCATTAACAATTGGGTATCTTCCATATTTTCTGCAACACCAATTCCGAAGAATGAGTATGGATTCAACTCATACGGTACTGCGTGATAGGGAATACGGCTTGGTGTGAACGGATTTAGTACCAAACGCAGGATTTGACCGTTACAGACCCATATATTGACCTGTATTTCGTCCTGATCCTCATATTCTTCTGGAATATCTAAATCAGCCTCTTCAGCCAATTCAGCGTCCATAATCCCCCAGTACTCTAATACTTCATAGCGATCTATCTGATCTGAACTAGCATTATCCTCTAATGCATCTTCCCAATACTCTCTGGTGTAGCTGGGGCCGTAATCAATGGCTAATTCAATGCTTTCATCCCGAAAATGTGGACGTTTCTTCAATCCACGCATCTGTGAACGGTTTAAACGATGCCGTTGTACCGTATACTCCGCTTCTGCCATGTTTCTGGCATCTGGATCAGGAAAGAAATCCCAAATACTAACAAATTCTACTTTTGGGATGGTTTCAAACAGAGGATCGTATTCACCCTCTTCAGTCCACCGTGGATATTCCTTATCGTGGGCAAACGGGCCTTTAATTAGTCCATGTCCAAGCAATGCACACTCAAATGCCATAGAGCGTAAGTGCTTAGACGCCTGAGATTCCTCAAGCTGGTCATGCATACGCTTTTCCATCTTCTGGGCAGCAACTTTAGCGGGTTCAAACGTAATAGAACCAGGATTTTTACCTGCACCAGCCTCAAGTTCGTCTTCAATAGGCGTTAGCTTGTCTGTATATACGCCTAACTCTTTAGCAATCTCTGGGCGCACGATATTACGGGGTACAGTGTAGTCTACACCCGTTTTTTCCTTAACTTTTTCCGTTGTTAGGGAATTAGGATCATAATGTACCGCATCTGCTACGTTATTCGGGTATTTACGCTGTTCAATGCCTAACGGATACTTACCGCCAGCAAACAGAACGTCTACAACCTGTGCATATGCAGCTAAAACCTTAGTTTTTGTGATTTTAATGAACGCCTGAGACTTTTCTGTGTCCGTAAACTGTACATCAGCCCCGTATATACCACGATAATTGCGATATGCGGTTAACCAACGGTCTTCGTCGGTGCGTCGATGTTCTTTAGACCGCCGAAACTGCCCGTCGATGAACGAAACAACACCAGAATACTCTGTATTCTCCTGCTCTACGTCACCATCTTCTTCTAAAGCCACCACACGATCAGTTTCGGTAGCCTCTTCAGGGTTAGAATCTTCTGGTCTGTCCATTAAAGCCATATTTTAATATCCAAATGCTGAATCTGCGGGTCGGTAGGGAGTTTGCGGTACGCCTCTACCCATGTCGAAAGGTGAAAACGCCCTTGGTCTGCTCATTAAACCGTACCGAACACTGTCGTAGGCGTGATCTTGTGCATATCTGGGGTCAATATCATCCGAACCTTTTGGGTCAGACGGTATAGACGGGAGATCTGCTATAATCTGTCTGCAAGTATTAAAGAAAACTAATCCTGGTTGCTCTGTAACCTCATCAACCTTTAGCCTTTGGTGAAACTGGTTCTTGCCAGCTACCCGTGCTCCTGCGGATCGATCACTAGGACGCCATCTGCATCCCATGTTAATCATTTCTTCTGCAATAGACGGGCCTATCTGCCCCCTGTTATGCCAACATGAACTGTCCAGAATACCGTAGCTGATCCTGTCGCCCATTTCGGCTTCCATTACAGCCGCTGCTAGATCCTTGCCTGTGTGCTTGCTGAGATATAATTCACGATAAACGATCAGAGTTTCGTAAGCGGGGTCTATTGCGAACCAGTGTACTGCACTCCACGAACTATATCCGTAATCCGCTGATCTAAAACGTACCCACTCATCAGGTATATCGAAGGGTTCTACTACATGAACTGACTGTTTAAACTCAGGGAACGCAGCGCCATCCGCTACTGCCCAATCGCCCTCTAATAGTTGCCGCCTTTGGTTCTCTGGTAGAGATAAAAGGTTGGCTTCATACGCACCGTCTTCTGTGAGATACGGATTGTCGTATAGGCTTGCAGGAATAAACTTGCGGTAAAATAACGGCTCACCAGCTTTTTCGTGTGTATCAGGGTACACAAGTGGTTTGCCTGTTTCGAGATCTTGCGCCACAAACTTTTTGTTCGCAGGAGCAGGATCAATAAACATCTTCTTGACCCATTGATGCCCAGGGCCACCTGGGTTTGTTGTTGCCCTCATGTAAGTAGGCAGGTCAGGGTCTGTAGTCCGTAAGCGAGATCTTAGATAATTGAACGAATAGGGTGTGGAGTATTGGGTTAGTTCGTCCACCGCAATGTAGGAGAAAGACTGACCTTGGTAACGCATGACATCTTCGTCACGCTCAAGATATGTCATCCATAGTCTGGCTCCGCTAGGGAACGTCCACTGGCTTTTCTTTTCCTGCCATTTCGAGCCTGGGTACGCTTTCGGGTATAGTTCTTGTGACTTGAAAACCAACTCACGCAGTTCGTCGTTTGTGCGGCGAAGGATGAGTCCTGAGAATGCAGAATTTGAAAAATAGCGCATGGGATCTGCGAGTAGAGCGTAGCTTTTGCCACCGCCTGCCGCTCCCCCAAACAAGACTTCTCTCTCTGGCGCTGCAAGGAAGTCTGTCTGTGGCCCAGGATTTGGGGAGAATACAACTTCCTGTTTCTTTGCCTGTTCTTCAACGCTTGAGAAATCCAGTGTGTTACTTATGGTTTCTGGCTTGTCTTCGTGTTCAGCCAGCTTCTTAGTCATTAAGGTTGCTACACGTTTGGCGTCTGACCGTTTGCGCTTAACTGCAGCAATCTTTTTATCTTTGCTAGTCTTAGGCCTACGCTTCTTGGTAGCCTTATCTAGATCTTTTATTCGTTTACTATCTGGCCTATGCCTTCTCCAAATCAGGATAATTCCCTGATGAGAAATCTTACGCCCACCCTTTTCAGTAAGCCACTCTGCCACCTTACGGGTAGCGTGTCCGTTCTCCAGATAATCAAGTGCCTCTTCTACAAGTGCTACAAGGGTTTCATCTGGAAACAGTAGTAGTGGGTTGTCTGGGTCAGCTACATAACCAAAAGGTATTCGTGCCGACTTGTTAGGCCTAGCCTTATTATCCCATGTCATCTGTAGTTTTCGGGGGTAGAATAAATACACCGCCGCCTTGGCTGGTGACCTCTACCTGTTCCTTTTTAACCAAACCTGTACGGTCTAGTATCTCACGGGCGGCAGAGATCGAATTTCTTGCACCCATAGCACTAGGATCATCTAGAACCCCAATAATACCAAAGGCTGCTTTGGGTGCATTCATAGCCAACATCAGGCTTGCACGTTCAATAACTTCTTCCCGTAAGTTCTTAACTACTTCACCACTTTTAGTGGATTTAGAATAACCAGCTATATCCATAGCTTTGCGGATGTTTCCCCCTGCTTCTCCCATCAGGGCATCCAAAAAGGCTAACTGCTTATCAGTATATTTCTTTTCTACTTCCATCATCCTAACGTCCTCATGTACACGAAGCAGGCTCCTATGGACGCCGTAAATACAATCCACCAGATACGCTCAAAGAATTGAAGCTTATGGCCTCTAGACGCAGTAAGCTGATCTAACTTAACGATCCTATCCCACATAGCCTTTTGCTGATCATCAATGTGATCCATACGCTTAAAAACGGTAATCATACGCTCTTCCATTCGGGCGAGGGTTACGACTGCGTTTGAAAGCTTATCCAATTTATCCTCAATTCTTGTGAGGCGTTCATCTGTCATTTCTTCTTCCCTTTCGGCTTCCAATTTACCTTCTTAGAAGAAGTCTTTTTCTTGGTAGCGGCTTTTCCTGCTTTGGTTTTGCACTGCGCCATAGTCGGCCTACACGCAGGATAAGAACCACCGCTCTTCTTTGACTTGCGCCCGCAAGGGCCACCTGTCTTACAATTTACCCAACCCTTACCATTGTTCTGCCCGAACCACTTCTTCAGGCCACCGCTGGTACTACTTTTTTTTGCTGCCACTTTTCTTACCGCCTATGTTATAGTTCTTTGCCCCAACCTTGCGGCACTTAACCATATGCCCGCTGCGGTAAGCAGAGTTCTGTGGCATCGCTCGTGCTACCTTCTTGTAACAAGCGTCCTTTTTTGTTTTCTTCTTAGCAGCCATCAGATCACCAATTCTTACATGACCAATAACGGGCCGTTAGTTTAGATTTAGCCGTGCTGCACTTGTGGCGGGCACGGAAGGATTTACGGCGTTTAGGGTTGCTCTTCTTAATGGTCATCTTTGGGTCGCCGTAGCGAATTATCTTCTCCGTGCCGCCCTCACACGCCTTAACAACAAACTTCTTAGGCCCGTCTGGTGTGCGGCGGGGCTTGTTGCATTTCATCTTAGACTTATCAATCTTCGCCATTACGCCACCACGAAATCTACTATCTGACCATCTGGCATCCGCAGCTTGTTTGGATCAGGATGGTATGCATATCTTTGATCAACTAACTTCAGGTTCTCTACTGGTGTATTCTCATCTATCGGCTCAACAGAACCAGCCTCACCAGCCCTAGCTTTCTTCTCAACCTGCTCCCCAGTACCGCTCTCAAAGATAACATTCACATGAGTCTGGAAGGGCATCGAAGGCAGGGGGAAGTGGCTTATGAGAGTTTCACCGGCCACTGGTTAACCAAGCCCACCAAATCAAACCTGTACACCCAGCGCCTACAATCAGAACAACTATGAACCACTGGAATATGTTTACTAGGAATGCTCTGGCTTTGGCTTGCTGTTCAGCCTCTTCCCGCTTCCGTACACGCTCTTGGGCCTGAAATTTTACCCAATCATCATAAAGCCCAGGACGCCCATATAAGCGCATATGGCTTTCGATTTCCTTGCGGGCTTGCTTGAGCTTGTCTAGGTGAAGGAACTCCTCAAAAGAGTTCTCATCCTTTCCTAGGGCCGCAGAGAATAAACTCTTCTTCTTACGCTCACCCTGCGCCTTTAGGGTTTCTTCAGCGGTAAGGATTGCCCCTAGCTGTCTCCCCATAGCAGATATGTCTTGTCCGTGCCCAATCAGAGTCTTAACTTGGCTGATTGCAGCATTGGCGGCTCCTATAACCGCCAGCGTTTCTGCTATCATTTCTCCCCCCCGAAGAAATAACTAAGTGTGGTTTTGTCCTATCGGAAAGCAGTAGGGCCTAGCGTTTAACTCCAGCATGTCTAAGACATACTTTGCTACGCCTCTCATTTCCTGTACGCATTCCTGCTTAGTGTCGTACAGATTTTGAGTGTTCATCTTAACGTCACAAGTCTTAACATCCGACATGGATGCACAAACAAGTAATACGCCGATAAACATTATTTCTTTTTCTTCGCCATGCCGCCGTAGCTGTAGCCAGGCTTCTTCTTCATAGCCATGCCACCGCCCATCATCTTAACTTTGGCTGACTTGCCCGCAGGGGGATTAGACGCACCACACTTTGCTTTAGTCATCTTCATGTTCAATTTCCCTGATAATAAATGGATTAGGATCTTCTACACGGGTAGCGGCTTCTTCAGTTTCAAAGTATTCCGCATAACCCCTGAAGATTAGATCTCTATTCTGAGCCTGCTTCTTGGTGATCAGACCTTCCTCTAAAAGAAGGTCACGCACAGCTTCCAGAGATAACTCCTTGCCTGTACGCTCACGAATAGCTGCACGAATATATATGAGATTTATCATAGGGCCATTTCTGCCCTGATATAGTTATTATAACATCAGGACTATATTTAGGTCAACCACTTAATTGGGTGGCATTATTAGGATTGACTTTTCTGACAAATGCTGTATAATTTACTTGTAAGCCGGGGGTTAATACTACTAGCTAGTCATAAATACGGCTATAAATCTCACCTCTAGAGATCCCCATATCCTTTAACTGTTTGTCAGACATATTCTGTAAGATCCAATAATCAGCACGTCTTTGCTGGTTCTTCTGGATAGACTTCCAGAATCCGTTCAAGCTGTTAAACACATAATCCATATCAACTCTCCTAAGTTTGTGTTGCTAAGTATATTATAGCACCACTCTACTAAGGGGAGTTTTGTTATTTAGTAATACCCGATATGCTATCTACAGCCACCTGAACAGGTATCTTAAACCATTCACCCTTACGGTTATCAGAGATCTTCTCTAATGCCTTATGTGCTTTAGATTCATCCTTGCGCCTGTCATCAGTAGCAACAGCACAATGCAGAACATAATCTCTATAAGGACTACTGGTCTGATAACTACTACAGCGATCATCAGCATCTATAGCCATACCTACCTTAACCCAATCAGGCCAAGCAGGATTAGATAATACATAAACATAACCTTCCTTCGCAGACGATAAGTTTTCAAAGCTAGAGAATGCAGCATCGTTAAAACTCTTATAACGACCAGGCTTATGAAGAGGATGAGAAAACGATATATACTTACCGTTCACCCACATTCTGCTCTCATTATGTTCCTGCTTACAGGGGATACACCAGTACTTCTTAATCTTGGCTTGGCTATCAAGAAAGTTAACCCCAACCTCAAGATCTACCCCACAATGAATACAACATTTATTCATCAGGAATGTTGAAGAGATCATCTACAGCTTCAGTGCTGTCCTCTATGCGCCCTGCCGTAGCCCGTAGCCTCTCAGCTAACCGGGTAAACTCATGGGCAATACTATACAGCTTCTGGTAACCATTAATGTCACCATAAAACTCACTCAATTCTTCAGTAACGCCTTCAAGATCTACCTTAGTCTCAGTAGCCTCATCGCCATCACCCACATAGATAAACGTAGTAAGATAACAAATACCATCAGCATCTATATCAAAGTCGTGATCTACATGAATTGGGATATCCAGCGTAATATCAGAGCCAAACTCACTCATAATATACTCTCAGTTAATAACAGCCTGCAATACAGCCTGTGATTGATATATAACTAAGTGGCACAATTGAGTCAATAGCATTTTACATAATACAGGAACAATTTCCCAAAACCATTATACTGCGTTGACGAAAACAGAACGAAAGTCCTGCATAGGGCCTATTATCGGGCAGGTTTACTATTGTGATTTCCCAAAAATAGGTAGAAGCGGTATACGGTACGGGTACACCCCCCCCATCCACTCGCCCCCCTCGCATATATCCGCAAGCTATAGATAAACCATTGTTTTTATTGCATAAAATAATAATTAATGCAGGGCTTAAACCTAAAAGTTATGGGGCCAAAGCTTAGAAAGCCCTTAAAAATAAAGCGATTGGTGCAAAAAGTATTCACAAAAAGTATCGGGTTCTAAATTGCTGCAGGAAACAAGCGCAAGGAAAGCAAGCAAAAGGCCCGCAATCTTTTTGACGCAAATAAAAAGCAAAGGCGGGGGGCTTTGCGGTGTATCGTTTAGCCCTGTCTTTCTGCCCTGTCTTTTCGCATATGCTCTTGCAGCCAATATAAGCCCCGTTGAATAGCCTTATCTTGGTATCCGCTGTTATCCTAGCCCGGCTAGGCTTTGCCTTCTCTATGGGCTTTATTTCGCCCTCTATTGCCGCCCTTTATTATGCCCCAAAGCAAAAGCCCCGCCGTTTTAAGGGCAGGGCTTCTATCTTTTGGTTTTGGCTTGGGGGTTTATGCTTTTGTTATACCGTTATTAGCTAAGATCTGCTCTACAAGATCCAAGATATCATTGAAGCGGTCTTGTGCGTCTTCTGTATATACTTCATCACCGTTTTCTTTCTCTTCATATATTTCGTCAAGATAGGCGTCATTTAGCCAAGCCCCTGCGATATCGCTGCATAATTCAAGAAAGTTTTCTGTTTTCATTTTCATGGTTTTCGGTTCCTTATTCTGCAGCTTGTAAGGCGTTAACCGCTTGGGTGAATTTTATTGCAGGCTCGTTTGCTTCAAACACCGCTTGGGCAAAGCCCCGTGGCGTTGCGCTTCTGATATTCTTAGTCTTCAAGCTTTTGCCCCCTAGCAAGCGGTGCTGTCTTGAAGCCCCGAAACTTTCACAAGCAACAGGCAACGGGGCAGGCATAGCAAAACCGCCCCCCGTCCAAAGACAGGTTTTCTTGCTATAGGCATCACGGGGCGGGATATGTTCAGGCCATTGCGGATGGATTGCGTCTTGATCTTGAATATAGCCCCCGAATTCATACGGGTGAAAAGTATGGTTGGGCTTGCGCCATAGCGTTGATAATACGCTAACGGGGTTTTCTATCATAAAAGGACAAGCAAGCTTTTCTGCAAGATCTGCAATGGCCCTGCAATGCCCTGCAGCCTTATCTTGAAAGGCGGGATCTTTTGCCCTTTTCTTTGCGAAATGCGCCGCCCCCGATACAGCAAGATCAGTACAAGGCGGGAAGCCTAAAACAAAAGCAACCCGCCCCGCATATTCTGCAGCAATATCTTGCATTGTTTCGGGGCTATAAAGATCAAGCTTTGCTTTAACCATAAAGCCCCCGTTTTGATAATGATCACAAGATGCGCCGTTGTGCTGTATATCGAAGGCAATGCCCCCATATCCTGCATTTACCCAAGGCTTTAGAGCAACCCCCGTAAAATCATAAAGCGATAAGACAAGATCACGCATTTTGCACCGCCTTTGCGAAAAGGCTTTGCGCATGTTCAAGGCTTGTTTTGTATTTCTTGCCCGTTGCAAGGTCTTGCATTTCAAACGGGTATTTACTGGCCTTGTAATTATAGCCAATAAGGGCAAAGCTTTTGCCTTGCTCTTTTGCTATTTTTGAAACGTCTAGACCATAGTGATCGGCATAAAGATCAAGGGCCTTTTCGCTTTGGCTTTTGGCCCCCTTAACTTTTACTTCAAGCTTGAATGTCGCAACGTCTTGATCAAAGCTGCATTTTCCCGCATGTATTTCATAAAAGGGTTCAAATTGTTGCAGGCCTTGCAGCACTGCATTTATTTCGGTTCTTAAAGATATTACTTTTTGTTTTGTAAATGTCATTTTGGTCGGTTCCTTTTGCTAGTTACTAGCTGCATAATCTGCAGCCCAAGGCCCCCGCAAAAAGCAGGGGCTAAAGGCTAAAGACTAATTGAAAAGAAACGGGGCAAATTGCAGCATGATCAAAATGCCAAATAAGCAAAGCCCCCCGATAAGATCACCGATAAAGCCCCGCATCATGCTGCAGCCTTTTCTGCAAGATCCCAAAGCCCTTGGTTTAATCTCACAATTTCTTTAAGGCCTGTCACTGCCTTTGCGGATCTTGTTTTAAGGCCTTTTGCGTTTCGGGATATGATCGGCAGGCCTGCCCCAAGAATGCTTTCCTGCAGCCTGTTATAAACCGTCCAAAGATCTTGGCTTGCGTCTTCGATCCGCTTTGGGTGATTTGCGTGTAT
>Ga0187217_1000425_pt1 | contig 17717 bp, 14 predicted proteins | sample 15SPOviralmetaG_FD_130165 | JGI IMG/M metagenome (GOLD analysis project Ga0187217, IMG submission 130165) | Marine viral communities from the oligotrophic San Pedro Time Series (SPOT) site, San Pedro Channel, CA, USA - 15 SPOT_SRF_2010-09-15... | ecosystem: Environmental > Aquatic > Marine >... | reverse complement strand
TCATGATAATCATGTGTTTCATAATCTAGTGTAATAGTTGGTTCATCCCAAAAGAGAATCATATCTTCTAATTTATTAAAAGCACTCATATAATGCATTGCTGGAATATACGACATAACATCACAAATAATTATTTCAACATTATCACCTACACTATTATCTACTTTAAAGATTCCACCTGTTTTTCTATTTCTAACAGTTTCTTTTGCTGCATTCCAATGTAACCTAATATTTCCAGGATCTTTACATCCAAAAGCTACCGCTATTTTTATATCTAAAGAGATACAAGCTTTTGCCAATTGAAGTCCAACGTGTTTAGCGGCGCATACAAATATAACCTTATATTTTTGTGATAATCCAATTGGTGATAAAGTCTTACCTGTTCCTGTTGGTGCCTGATAAAACACCAATTTTGATTGAGGTATTCCACAATAATTAAACAATTTTTTTTGGTGTGGAAATAATTTAATATCTTTAAATTTAGATAAAGTATCATTTCTTTCAATATAGAAGTAAGCATTTTCAACAAATTGATTTTTATTTACATTTACACTCATGTTTGATAAAATTAAAAGAATATTTTCTTTTAGAATACTATTAACATTTTGAATCGAATAAGTAAATAATTTTAAAATAGTATAGTAATATTTATTTTTAAGTTCCTTCTTAGATTTTATAAATTTTTCAAGTAAATCAATTAGTATAAATTCGAAGATATTATTTTTAATCATTTCAAGTTTAGTTTCCATATTTTTAATACGTATTTGATCAGCCTTTTTTAAAACAATCTTTTTTTTATTTTTTATAAGCTGTTCTATATTAAAATTTTTAGTTTTAGTTATATTATCAATTAACTTTTGAAAATAATTCAAATAAATATACGAATCATAAAGCTTCTTTTTGTTTGGATCTAACTTTATAAAATTAATGATTGTTTGTGTGCTATTAAATGATATATTTAAATTATCATATCCAGATTTAATCATATTTAAAATTTTTCTTTCCTGCCCTACAATAGGTATTTCCAAAGACTCCCATTCTTTTTGTGATAGTTTTCTTTGTGTTAACTCCATAAACTTAAGCTGTTGTCTATCTATTAATAGAGTATTTTACCATTATATCAATTTTTTAATAATAAAATTGAACTCATTTAAAAAATAACATATTTTAATAACCTAAATTACTATGTTCTCTATTGGAGAACTTCAGAACTTTAAAAACGATGGCTATTATATTGTTAATGCTTATTTTTACAACGATTATGATATCAAACTAATGGGAAAATGGGCATACCAAACAGATAACAAATGGGAACATTTTATAATTATATATATTGATTCTTATGCAAAATTAAAATTTGTTAGAAAAGACTTCATATGTGATAACGAAAATTTTACTATTCATGACATACCTGATAATAAACGTAAAATATATCCTATTAGAGCTATATTAGTGCCAAATAAAGGTTATAATAAAGATTTTGATATTAAAAGCCTTGGTGATATTTCTGACATAGATTTATATAAACTTCCGTGGAAACAAATATTTTGGTAAACTACTTTAATAATAATTTATTTATTATTATTAAATGCCAATTATAATTTCAATTGAAGGAAACATCGGTTCTGGTAAATCAACATTACTTAAGCAACTCGTTGAAAAATTTCCAGATAGAATTAAGAATAGAAAGATTTTTTTTTTACAAGAACCAGTAAAAGAATGGGAAAAAATAAAAAATCAGGAAGGAAAAACTATTATAGAAGAATTTTATAGTAACCAACAAGAGTGGGGATTTTCTTTTCAAATGATGGCATATATTTCTCGTTTAAAAGCAATTAAAGATATTGTTAAAAAAAATGGTTCAAATTCTATTATTATAACAGAAAGATCTCTCTGGACTGATAAGAATGTTTTCGCAAAAATGTTATATGATAGCAACGATATTAATGAAATTAATTATAAAATATATAACGAATGGTTTAACGAGTTTGTTGAACACTATCCGTTAAACGGGATCATATATGTAAATACGTTACCCAGTGTTGCCTATGAAAGAGTTATAAATAGATCAAGAAAAGGTGAAGATAATATAATGAAGGATTATTTAGTAAAATGTAATAATTATCATAATGAATGGATTAATAAAACAAAAAAAACAGTTTTAACAGTAAATGGAAATGGCAAAGATACCGCATGTATATCAAAAAAAACTTTAGACGAAATAATTGAATTTGTAGAAACAATGAGTTCTTCAAAAGTCAAGTTAGATTTTACAGAATGTATGAATAAAATATACTGTTAATAAAGCAAAATTTAATCTATGTCAGTTATCAATAATGCATTAAAAATACTGTCTGATTTAAATTTTAAAATATCTAATTCTTTAGTAGTTGTTAAAAATAATTCTTCACCATAAATATCTTGCAAACACAACCATTCAAATAATCCACCTGAATAAATATAAGTTTTAGTAAAACCCAAATTAATTAATGAATTATATTTAGCCGTTATCGTAATATCATTGCAATTTTTACCATAAACTACTATTGTGATATCATCTTTTCCTATAAATTTATTGATAACTTTTACTTCATTAACAGGATCTAAAGTTCCTTTTATTAAACAATTTTGCTGATTTTCAGGCAATGTGCTAATTATTAAAAGATTTTTATTGTGTTTTTGTAAATATTGAACATCTTCAAAATTAATTTTATTCATCGATTGTTTATTTCCCATTATTTAATAATTATCCTTTTTTTTACATTGTTTTTTCCTTTACATTATTTTTTTTTCTTTTAACTATATATAATGGTTCGTTATACAGGAAGAGCTCGTCAATTGACAAGAGGAAACTGTGGTCAAAACTTAAATATGTCAGGTTGTGCCATGGGTGTAGGACGTAGTTATCACGTTCTTGGTGATATTTCAAGAAGAGTAACGGCTGGTATGGGTGTTTGTAATGCTACTAAAACAAATAAACCTTGTCGCGATAAACCATGTCATACCGCCCAAGCTACCAGACCCATTGGTAGTCTTGTTTTACCTTAAACATTTAATTAATAATTATATTAAACTTATTAATTAAAACTTATTGTAATTTCAACATCTTCCTTTTTTATACTTTTAGTAGCACATACAGAAAGTTCTGTTCGTTTTTTTCTTGTATTATTATTTTGATTTTTTCTATTTTTAGATGAACTGCTTCTTTTATTCATGTCCTTTTCAATCGTTTCTAGATTAGTTTCAATATGTTTCAATATATCATTTTCTAATATCCATTTAAAAAAATTAAGCTGTCCTAATGTTGTTTGTATGCTTACTTCTTGATTATAAGGTATCGTAATTCTATCCCATCTACAGAATGGATCAAAACGTTTTTTTGAATATGCTTTTAATTTTAACTTATAATCCACGTAAACCTTAAATCGGTTGTTGTTAATTAATTCATATTGTGTGAAATTTTTCTTACTATAATTGGTAACAAACCAATCTATTACGCGAAGAGACACCTTGTGTTCACCATTTATTATTGGTAATATTTTATCTATATTATTATCTTTACTATAATACTCTAATAATTTATTTAATAAAAGCTGGTTTTGAGTGCTAACATATGACATTAATTTATTTTAATACATAATTTTTAAATACTTATTTATCAATATAACTATTTTTAAAATTACTATCTTTTGGCCTTAGCATTGTATCCTGTACATTTATATCATTTAAATAATCACTATCTTTTAAAAAAGGGTTGATTGGTTTTTGTATTATCATATGTCTAGTTGACATTCTTTCATTTGTTTCACTTCTTTTATTATTAGGTTCAACTATTATTTGTTCAAATTCCACAAATTTATTAATCTTATCTAGTTCCTTTTTTTCAGTTATTTCTTTAACGTCATTTCTATGTTCAATATCATTTCTATCTTCTATTTCATATTGTTGCTTATTGCTTTTTTGTGTTTTTTCCAATTTACTACCATTGCTCCATTTCCAATATTTATAAATAGTTTCCATTAATAATATAAATATATTTAATATATTTTTATTAAATTCATTTGTTTTGTAAATCTAAATTTTTCATCGTCCCTCTTTCTTTTTTGTAAATTACATTTTAAACAAGAAATTACTGTATTTTTAGAGCTATGACCAATATCATTATTAATCCTATCAAGAGTCCACTGTTTATTATCACGTTTATTTTCATATACCAACAATACAGTATCTTTACAATAACTACATTGTAATTTTGATATTACTAATTTTTCTACTAATTCTTCATAAGTAATAAATTCTTCTGTTAAACGATTTTTTTTTATATCCTGGCTTCGATATGAACTTTTTTTTGTCATTAAATTTTTTTTTATTAAATCATTGTATTCAAAAGATTCATTTAAAAATAATTTATTTATAGTTGAAATATTATTTAACATTTTATGTGCATCATCATTTAAATCTATTTCGGTTTTTTTCTTTTCCATATTGTTAGTAATTATTATTTGCTTTTTCATAGTTTATATACATATATATATTGTAATTATTTACTAAATACATTAATATCAATATAATGATTTATATAAAATATAGAATATATAAATAAACGGTTTATAAAGATAATATCAATATATATATATGAAAACAGATTGTATAGAACTAGAAAATATTAAATATCAAACAATGCTTTTAAATAGTAATTCTAAAATAGATTCTAATAAAACTGATAATACAAATATTAATATTATTTTAGAAAATGAAATAAAGGCTAATAAACACAAACCATGGAATAAACTTGCAAAAAATGTTAAAATTAAACTATTAAAAGATTTTTCAGAGCTTTACTGTAATGAAAAAAAATATAATGACGTCATTAAAAAAACTTTAATTGTTTATTTACTTAAATGTTTAGAAAGAAAAAAACTTACAAAGGTTAAAGAAATAATATATGATAGCAGTAACAATCATATCAAATCTATACCATTACTAGCGTTTGATAGTATTAAAAATAAATTTACATTACGAAATCAAAATGATAAAAAAAAGAATACAATTAAAAATAAGAATTAAATTGATATAAATACCTGATGACTTATTTATTATAAATTATAAATTTATGGATTCAAATAGTAATGACACAGAAGAAGAAGAAAAAAATCTAGAAAGCGATGAATCTTCATCGACTGATTGTTTTCAACTCTGTAACACAGAATATAATGATATTGACGATTTTAAAGAATTCATTTGCGAACTAATTGAAACATATGTTGTCTCAAATTTAATAGATATACAAAATCCTGATTTTGAAAAAAATGTTATGAACGAAACAATTAGAGAAATAAAAGCATCTTATTATAATATCATTGATAAAATCAACGAAGAACAACTAATTGAAATTGTAAATGAATGTTGTTATATTTATTTTAATGTAATTTATAAACCTAGATCTTATGAAACAACTGTCTCGCATATCTTAGAGAAAGATATCATAACTAAACAAATAAATAAACTGAGAAAGATACCCCAACCACAACAAAATACGCCAGAATGGTTTGATTTCCGTTGGACAAAACTTACAGCAAGTTCAGCATATAAAACATTTGGATCTGAAGCAAGTTATAATTCATTAATCTATTCCAAATGTAAACCAATTGATACTAGTAAATTCAATACAGTTAATATTACCTCGGCTACTCACCACGGACATAAATTTGAAGACATTTCGGTTCAGATTTATGAAAATATGTTTAACACAACAATAGAAGAATTTGGTTGTATTGCAGATGACGAATATGATTTTATCGGAGCTTCTCCTGACGGTATTAATGTTAAAAAAAACAATAATAAATATGGTTACTTATTAGAAATTAAAAATCCTGTTAGTAGAAAATTAACAGGTATACCTAAATTAGATTATTGGGTTCAAATGCAACAACAAATGTATGTTACAAAATTACCATATTGTGATTTCCTAGAAACGGTTATAAAAGATTATGAAAATGAAGAAGCTTTTAAAAAGGATGGTTCTTTTACTAAAACTGCAACTGGTAATGTTAAAGGTATTATTGTTTGTTTCAATGACGGTGAAAAGCCAATTTACAAATATCCTAAACTAGGAATTAGTGAAAAAAAATTTAATGCTTGGTATGATGATATATTAGAAAAAAATAAAAACTTAACATGGGTCAATAATACATATTGGTTTCTACAAGAATTTTCGTGCGTCACTGTTCCATATCATGAAAAATGGTTTGAATTAGCAATCCCCAAATTTAAAGAGATATGGGATATTATTTTAAAAGAAAGAAAAGAAGGATATGGACATCGAAAACCAAAAAAAAAAAGAGTTAAGGTTGTTAAAGATTCTTCTAAAAACGTAGTCATACCCCAACTAAATATTAAATTTAATGACATTATAAAAACCCAGAATGATAATTTAAAAAATAGTAAGTTATAATATATGACTATATACAGTTCATTTAATGATTTTAAAGAATACCCAATCGTTACAAAAAATAATAATAATTCTAAAATTAAATTATATTCAAGTTATTTAATTTTAAATGGTAAAAAATATTTATATAAAAATTTAAAAAAATGGTTTTTTACATCCGAAGATCTTTTTTTTTTAATATTTCACTATAATAAAGTTAAATACTTTACAAGTAAAAATAAAAAACAAATAAGCGATGATCTTTATAGTAAATGTAAAGATATGGATAAAGATGATATTTTAAATAGATAATGGTTCGTTATTCGTCACTTGCTTATATTTTCCAACCGCCCATTTTGGAAATAAATTATAATTTTTGTTATTAAAAAATGTATTTCTTAGTTGGGATTTTTCGTTATTTTCTGATTTATTTTCAGTTTCTTCAAATTCTTTTGGAAAAATAGATTTGGGAATATAAACCCATCTCAAACCTTTATTATAAAGTAAAAATAATAATAAAACAAATATAACTAATAAAACCGTTTTTATCATTAATCCTTCGTTTATGAATACAAACATTTATATGTATTATTATTATTATTTATTTAAAAATATGCACAAAATTATAAAAAAGAAAATTAAAAAAATAAGTAGAAATAAACTTATCATTGTGTTTCTATAGTATTCTTTATATACACTTTTCTCTTGACAGCAATTAACATTTTTTATTGTTATTTTTTCTCCATTTCCTCTTGGTAAATTACATGATTTAAAAATATCTTCTGGTGTATCAGCACCCCTTAAATCATTAAAAAACTTAATAAAGTTTTTCACTATTGGAACACTTAAAAACTCATGGTCTTTTTCACATTGCTTTTTATTTTTATCACAATTATAATAACACGTTGCCTTATACTTTTTATATGTTGAAAATGTTGCCATTAATAAGTATAAATTATAATAAACATATTTAAAATAATTTTTTATTATAACTATTATTTTCATTAGAAAAAATCTATCCCCTCTCCACATATTCTTCACATCTTTCTGAAAACCCTTAACTACATAATATACTTTATTTTTATAACTTTCATTATAGTTTTTACGATTTTTAAAACTACATGAATCATCTTTATCCGTTAGTTCGCATTTATTTGCCATACTTTCTTTTCGTTTATCTAACATTTTTTTCTTAATAACTATAAATCCTATTAATAAAAAAACAACCAATATTCTTCTATTTACTAATGTTAATTTTGATATCATATATATAATAAAAATATAAATTAGTCAAATAATTAGTGTTTTTTTTCTATAATCATTCTACTTTACAAATATTCTCTCCAAGATACTTCAACAACTCATACCAAGTTCCAACATTTTTCGCCCAATCTTCCATACCCCCACCTTCCTCTTGAACGATGATAGCAATCCCATTTCTCTCTACCCCACCCTTACCTGTTGAATAAATTTTAACATTATTTTCAAGCAAATACATAGATTTTGTAATAATATGATCAACAACATTTCTGACAATTAAAGAACAAGTGCCTTTGCTATCTTTAAGACTATCAAGCGTAATAATTTCATCTATCGGCATGACACTATTCATCATAATATCAATTGCACAATGAACTGCCGAATACTCCTTAAGATCAACCTGGGGTAAATTAAATGTATTTCCTCCTTTTTGAAACTTTCCTTCCATAAACTTGGGGTTTCCAAAAATAGCAACCAAGTGTGCTAGAGATACCGCTCTCTGGTTTGGACCAAATGTAACTTGATTAATGTTTGAAATTGATACATTTGTAACAGTAATATTTGTTAACAGTCTCCCATCATCCGTCTTGATCATTTCATTATATAAATCAATAATCAATTCGTCATCTTTATTCAATTTGACATTAACATCTGTCATCGCACCCCCAATAGTCTTAGTATCTACTCGCCATTTATCTCCAGTAAAGTTTTTCGTCCATGTAGCTTCTGCCACCGGATAAATACGCAAAACACGCGTTCCGCCCAGCGGTTTATGACAAACAATCTCGTGAATTCCCAATTTTGTAGGATTCACACGAATCGATTTAGTTTTAAGCTTGTTATCAATCATATCCATGGCATGATTAGTCAAAACCATTTGAAGTTTTGGGTATTCCTGTGAGTGTTCTTTAACATTTTTAGCTTTAAGATTCTTCAAAACAGAAGCAGCCTGTGGGTGATTCAATGCACTGACAACTTCAGGGATACTCGGGAATGAAATAGTGGTGGCAAACATCGTGTGTATATGTGGAGTGTAGTATTATATTTAAGTAGTATTAATAGTTCAATTTTATGAATAATAAATTGAAAGTTATTATTTAATATTTTGAGGACAATGACTTAAAATAAAATCTATTAAAATAGATATGAGCTACCAAGATTACGTTATCAAAAGAAATGGCGAAAAGGAAGTTGTTTCGTTTGACAAGATTTTAAAACGCGTTACCTTATTGGGTAAGAATCAGTTAGAAATTAACTATACGTCTTTAGTGAAAAAAATCATTGATATGCTTTATGATGAAATCCCCACAGATAAAATAGACGAACTTACCGCACAAGAATGTGCATCTCTTATTACAACCCATCCTGATTATGGAATTTTAGCTAGTAGGATTTTGATTTCTAATCATCATAAAAAAACAAGTCATAATTATTTAGAAGTTATTGAAAAACTTTACAATAATAAAGATATACACGGAAAACAGTCACCTATTATAAATGATACTTTATACAAACTTGTTAAAAAACACCATGAAAAAATTCAAGAAATGTTCCACTTCTCGAGAGATTTCCTGTTTGATTATTTTGGATTTAAAACATTAGAACGTGCTTATCTTATGAGAATAAATGGTGTCATTGTTGAACGCCCTCAACATATGTGGATGCGTGTTGCCCTATCTCTCCATAAAAATGATCTTGAAAAGGTAAAAGAAACTTATGAGTTACTCTCTTTAAAATATTTCACTCATGCTACACCTACACTTTATAATGCAGGAACCCCCAGACAGCAACTTAGTTCCTGTTATTTAATCGCTATGGAAAAAGATTCCATCGAAGGTATTTATTCTACCTTAACAGATTGTGCCAAAATTAGTAAATGGGCCGGTGGAATTGGCCTTCATGTTCATAATATCCGAGCAAGTGGTTCTAGAATCCGCGGAACAAATGGAACATCTAATGGATTGGTGCCCATGTTGCGTGTATTTAATAATACCGCTCGGTACGTTGACCAATGTATCTTACCAGAAACATATATTTATACCACCGATGGACCAAAAGAAATTCAACATTGTCAAAGCAATAAAACATCAATATTTACAACCAAGGGCGTTGAACCCATCGAAAATGTATTAGAGCATTCATATAATGGAGAGATTCTCTCTATTAATGGTTCTAATTCATTTGAAAATTTAAATATTACACCAGAACATCCCGTATATTGTTTAAAAAATTGTAAGAAAATGACAAATTATTCTACTTTTAAAAATAGACTTGAAAAGGGTTTAATTAAACCTGAGTGGTGTGATGCAAAAGATTTAACTCTAGATGATATGATGATATTTAATATACCAAATTATGAACTAGATAATAAAAATATGTCAGAAGATGATTGTTACTTTTATGGGTTAATGCTCGGTGATGGATCGATGACAAATAAATCAACAACATCATACATCTCTCTTAATAGCGTTACTAAAATTGCAAATTTAGAATTTATTAAAACATACCTAGAACAAAGATGTATTCGTTATTTTATAACAAGCGAAGATAACACAACCCGTATTCGTTGGAATAAATCTATTGAACTTCCCTTCCGTTATTCAACGATTTACAATGAAATGAAGGAAAAATATATTCACCCTGATTGGTTAAATTTACCGATTCATAAAGCTGAACAAATTGTTAAGGGTTTGATTGATAGCGATGGCTGTAAGCATAACGAAATTACATTTGATACTACCTCAAGAATTTTGGCCGAAGGTCTTAGATATATCCTTCTTAGAATGGGTATTCCCACGGGAGGATATATCAGAAATAGAATTGGTGAAAGCCATGAAACAAAATATGGTGATAGGATTGAAAATAAAAAGATTTCATTTTGTCTTAGAATTCCAAAGACAGAGAGAATCGCAAATCTTTTAAATGTTGAACAGGGCGAATTTAAAAAATATTTCACATTTAAAAATCAATTGTTTACAAGAATTACAAGTATTGAAAAGGATACTTATGAAGGAACGCTTTATGATCTACAAATGAAAGACACCCATAATTACATGATTCATAATGGCATTGTTCACAATGGTGGTGGGAAACGCAATGGTTCGTTCGCTATTTATCTCGAACCATGGCATAAAGACATTGAAGATTTTTTGGATATGAAAAAAACACACGGTGATGAAGAAATGCGCGCAAGAGATTTATTTTATGGTCTTTGGATCCCAGATTTGTTTATGGAAAGGGTTAAATCGGGGGCCGATTGGACTCTAATGTGTCCGGATGAATGTCCTGGTTTAAGTGATGTATATGGTGAGGAATTTAAAGAATTATATGAGAGATATGAAAATGAAGGAAGAGGAGAGAAAGTAAAAGCAAGAAAAGTTTGGTTTAAAATTTTAGATTCTCAAATTGAAACTGGAACACCGTACATGCTTTATAAGGATGCCTGTAATAGTAAAAGTAACCAGAAAAATTTGGGAACAATAAAATCTAGTAATCTTTGCACCGAAATTATTGAATATTCCGATGATAAAGAGACTGCTGTTTGTAATTTAGCAAGTATTGGTCTATCTAAATTTGTAGAAAATGTCCAAATTGATAATCCTCGGGGTCGTCCTAATATGGTAACAGTTTATAGCAAAGATGGATGCCAATACTGCCAACTAGCTAAAAATATCTTGAAGAAAAACAAAGTAGAATATCTTGAAATTAATATTAAGGAAGAGAGAAAGGAAGAATTTAAAAAGGGTTTTATTAAATCATATGGACACGAAGTTAAGACTTTCCCAGCGATTGTTATTGATGAAGAATATATTGGTGGATATAAAGAATTAGCGAATATATTACGACCAACCTTTAATTATTCTAAGTTGCATTATGTTACCGAAGTTATTACTGAAAATCTAAATAAGGTTATCAACATCAACTTTTATCCAACCGAAAAAACGAGCAACAGTAATTTTAAACACAGACCGATCGGTCTAGGGGTTCAAGGATTAGCCGATGTCTTTATGATGATGGATTTACCTTTTGATTCGCCTATGGCAAGAGAGATTAATGAAAAGATATTTGAAACAATTTATCACGCTGCAATTCAAAAAAGCTGTGAATTAGCTGAAAAACAGGATGCATATTCTACTTTTAATGGTTCACCCGCTTCGAGTGGTAAGCTATCCTTTGATTTATGGAATTATACTCCAAAAACAGGAATGTTCGAATGGGATCTATTAAAAGAAAGAGTTAAACAATTTGGATTAAGGAATTCTCTCTTAGTAGCACCAATGCCTACGGCATCAACTTCACAGATTTTAGGAAATAATGAATGCTTCGAACCTTTTACAAGCAATATTTATGTTAGAAGAACAAATGCAGGTGAATTTGTAATGGCAAATAAATATTTATTGAGAGAATTATGTGAATTAGGAATGTGGACGGAAGAAAATAAAAATACAATTATTAGAGACAATGGCTCTGTTCAAAATATGGATATCCCCAAACATTTAAAAGAAAAATACAAGATTGTTTGGGAAATGCCCATGAAAACAATTATTGATATGGCAGCTGATCGTGCCCCTTTTATTGACCAAAGTATGAGTATGAATCTTTGGATGAAAGACCCCACATATGATAAATTAACAGCCATGCACTTTTATTCGCATAAAAAAGGTTTGAAAACCGGTATGTATTATTTAAGAACAAAGGCAAAAGCAGCACCACAACAATTTACAATCGATCCGTCCAAAACAACCGAAACAAAAGATGAAGATGAAGGAATATGTGAAACATGTTCTGCATAAGTAACCACCAAAATATATTGTTAATGACTAACTTTAGTAAAAATAGTTTATAAAATTAAAGTATTTTTATAATTTATAATGGCCGAGTGGGTAAAACTAGATAATTCAATTGTTTCAGATGTTCCAGATACAATGGGAAATATTGCTGATTGGTCCTTAGCAAGCACGCGGCGGGCCGTGGTCGCGAAACCTGTTTTATCAAAAAACGGAGAGTATATGGTTATAGTTGAATACATAGCAAACTTTATAATTAGTTTAAATATATATCATTATTCTAATGGGTGGGTAAAAAAAAATATTGACACGAGTAATTTATTTAATTTAAGTGATTGGGATAACGCAACGCTTTGGTATACTGCGCCAGAAGTATTACGTCTCGTTGCAGGTAATATTTATTTTGATAATACAAATACTTATTTATTTATATCACACGAAAAGACTGATACTATCTATGTATTTAAGCGAGATAATTCACAAAACTGGATAAATCACACAAGTATATCCGTGTCATCAACAACAAATGACTTTGGAAAATTTATGACAGTTAGTAATGATGGAAGTAAGATAGGTGTTATGACAATGAACGGTAATCGATTACATCAAATAAATGTCTATGAAACATCAGATTATAATACTTGGGCCAACGCCGGGGGTGGTGCTGGTTTTTTTACAATACACGGTGCCGGGATATATTACCACATGAAACTACTTTACTTTGATTCAAATGGTAATAATTTATTTTTCATGAATGGTGAAGATGCCTACTACGGCATGGGTCCGGATAAACATGGTATTAAAGTACTTGAAAAAAAGTGGGGTTCTTGGTATGCAAATAATAATTTTAATTTACCAAACCCACTAAAAGTACATGGAGCCAATCAATCAATTACTGGATTTAAATTAACAGACAACGACACATTTGTTACATTTATTGATTTTGACGGTACCGATTACCCTTATGAAAATGATTATGAAGCGGGTTCAATATTATTTTTTAAGAAAGATATAAATGGAAATTATTCTAATGTACCTGACAGTATTTTGAATTTAAATAATTTTCCTGCTATACAAAATGGTGCTTTTGTGGAGAGTGGTAACACTTTTAAAAATAAATATCTCAAAAATTACACCTATCGTAATGATAAATACGAAGTAAGCCCTGATGGTAAAACAGTTATTTTAACAAATATACAATATCAAACTACCAACGCTCGCCTTGCCGCGCAGGGATATTCTAAAGCTCATATATTTAAAGAAAACGATAATAATGTATGGGAATTACAATCTACACTAAACGGAGAAACTTTTAGAACTGGTTCCTCAGAATTAACAAATAAATCTGAGATTTTCAGATATCCTAGTCTTACTAATGATAAAATTGTATTTTCACTAGAGAGTGACTTTTCAGAGACTACGCCAAAATACGCCGCTTATGGTCAAGGTCCGGTTATCGGCGAAGTTGGACCCCCACCACCCCCACCGATATTAGAATCTTACATTAAAATTATGGTGGTTTTTGGAAGTGATGACAATAAGCTCTATGCCGTCAACACGGCGGACGGCACCAAGAAGTGGGAGTTCGAGGCGGGAGGCCAATTTAGAACTAATGTGGCCTCCAGCTCCGACGGCGCAACCGTCTTCGTGGGGAGTTTAGACAAGAAGCTCTACTCCATCAACATGGCCGACGGCACCAAGAATTGGGAGTTTGTGACGGGAAGCGGTGTTGTGTCGTTCCCGGCCCTCAGCTCCGACGGCACGACCGTCTTTGTGGGGAGTTATGACAAGAAGCTCTACGCCGTCAACACGGCTGACGGCACCAAGAAGTGGGAGTTCGTGACGGGAGGCTTAGTGTCCTCGTCCCCGGCCCTCAGCTCCGACGGCAACGTGGTGTACGTCGCGAGCTGGGACAACTCGCTCTACGCCGTCAACACGGCCGACGGCACCAAGAAGTGGGAGTTCCTCACGGAAGGCTTCGTGTCCTCGTCCCCGACCCTCAGCTCCGACGGCGCGACGGTCTTTGTGGGGAGTATGGACACTAAGCTGTACGCCATTAACACGGCTGATGGCACCAAGAAGTGGGAGTTCATCAAGACGTCGGCAGGTGGCGGTATTTGGTCGTCCCCAGCCCTCAGCTCCGACGGCGCGACCGTCTTCGTGGGGAGTTTTGACAACTTGCTCTACGCCGTCAACACGGCCGACGGCACCAAGAAGTGGGAGTTCCTCACGGGAGGCAATGTGACCTCGTCCCCGACCCTCAGCTCCGACGGCGCGACCGTCTTCGTGGGGAGTTGGGACAACAAGCTCTACGCCGTCAACACGGCCGACGGCACCAAGAAGTGGGAGTTCGAAACGGGAAACGAGGTGCACTCGTCCCCGACCCTCAGCTTAGACGGTGCGACCGTCTTCGTGGGGAGTCATGACAACAAGCTCTACGCCGTCAACGCTGAGGATGGTGTTCCAGTTAACGATTGGGGTGATAGTGGAAGTGGTTATTATGAGACAGGTGGGGCTATCACGGAATCTGCTACAATTTTACAATCCGGTTACCACTTATATAAAAAATACCAGGAAATATCGGATGCTGACATTAGTAATAATAAAGCAACACAAGCAGATAATAGTCCACAAGATATAGTTCGGTATGAAATTTCTCCACCGATAGATAATTCAACGAATGGTGTTCCAGGATTAAGTTTTGATGAAACTACTGGAGAAATAACGGGAACACCCCAAATAACAACAACAGAAGATCTAACTTTTTCTGTAACAGGTTTTGCCGACAATGGTCAAGCAAGTAATAGTGTTGAATTAGTTGTTCGTATTGATTTACCTGTTAGTCTAGGAAATATAGGTACCGCCATAGCTGATACCGGCGTTGATGCCGCCGTAGCTGCCAATGCTTTTATTGAGGTAGCAAGTATTAGTGTGGATGCGAGTGATGCTGCTGTTACCACTAGTTCTACCAATGCTTTAAAGCTTTTCTCGGAGAATGCAGAATTCAATAATGTGGCCTTTACAAAAACCAAAAAACGCGCCGTTTTTAAAAATTTAATGAAAGAAGTTGTTACTATTTTAACAGCCAATAAATTTCAAATGAATGATAAAAGTGAATTTTTAAAATTTGTTAAACCAACAGATGATACCATTGATTTAAGTGATAAAATCAAGGATACCATTGAGATTATCAAACCTGGTTCCAGTGATATCGCTGTGGATATGGATAATGCAAGTGTATATGTTCCATTAGACGATGGTGATACACAAACCTTTGTGGACAGTATCACAGGAAAAGAGTTTACCATGGGAAAATCAGGTTCGGATTTCACATTGACTGTCGCTGATTCTCAGGGCGGTGCCCATGCCATCCCCTCTGATTTTACGGGCGTCGCGGATCAAGAAGGACAGGTCTATACCTATGTAGACAATGCAAACACACGCGATACCACCTTTGTTTGGGGTTCCGGAACAGCTTCCACTAACTTGCAACCACCGATAATATTAGAACCTTACAATTTCAATCTCTACGAAGACAGTATGGTAGTTTTTGGAAATATACTATTCACCGTCTACGCCGTTAATATTGTGAACGGTGAGATGGTGTGGGAATTCGATACGGGCGGCAATGTGCGTTCGCCCCCACTCGTCACCTCTGACAGCGCAACCGTTTTTGTCGCGAGTGATGACAGAAAGGTATACGCGTTCAATGGCGCTGACGGCAACAAGAAGTGGGAATTCGACTTAGCAGGCAACGGGTCGTTAGGAGGATCACTCAGCCGTGACGACAAGACCATCTTCTTCGCGGCTAGCTGGCCTGCCTATAAGCTCTATGCCATCTACACAACAGATGAAACTGGTCGGACAGATACTGATGATAATCCGGCACCCAAAGCAGGTGACAAGAAGTGGGAGTATTATGTTGGTTCACAAATTAACACACCAGCGGTCCTCAGTCCCGACGAGACTACAGTATTCTTGGGGACTGGTTCTGAACTAATTGCGGTCGATGCCACGAACGGCAACGATATTTGGAAGTTACCCACCAATGACCCAGTCAGAAATATCGCAGTCAGCCCCGACAGCACCATGGTTTACTTCTTTCACTACAAGAAATTTCTCGCGGTCTACACAACAGATGAAACTGGTAGGACAGATGCTGATGGTAATTCGGCACCCAACGCAGGTGACAAGAAGTGGGAGTTAACGCACAGTGGGCAGTCTGTAAAACCGGTCCTTAGCGAGGACGGTGAGACCATTTTCGTAGGGAGGGCGGGGGGTGTCGATGTGATTAATGCAGCTAACGGTAACAAAGATTTTATTTTCGAAGGCAATGCCAGTGGAATCATGAGCCCGACCTTAAGTAGTGACGAAAAGATCATGTTCGTAGGAACGAATTACGCGTACAACTGGCAGGGCGACACGTTATATGCCGTCTACACAACAGATGAACCAGGTAGGACAGATGTTTATGGAAATCAGGCACCCAACGCAGGTGACAAGAAATGGGAGTCCTCCATTCAGGGTGATGTGAGAACGTTTCCGCTCCTCAGCTCAGACGGTGCTACCCTCTTTGTGGGGACGTTGAATAAGCAGCTACCGACGATAAATTTTAACTATAACGGTAATCTGTTCGCCTTCAACGCTGAAAATGGAACACAACTTTCGGCTTGGCATACAGATGGTAATCAAGATACACCTGGAGCAATCTTAGGAACTCCTGCAATTTTACAATCCGGTTACCACATATATGAAAAATGTGTAGAAATATCAGATGTTGATGCTAGCAATAATAAACCAACGCAACCAGATAATAATCCACAAGATATAGTTCGTTATGAAATCAACCCAGATATTAGCACTTATCCGGGATTAAGTTTTGACCCATCTAATGGGAAAATAACCGGAATACCAAAAGAAGACATGACTTTTTCTGTAACAGGTTATACACAGTATGATCAATCGAGTAATAGTGTTCCATTAACCATTAAAGTAGAATTACCCTCAGCTCCTGTTCTCAATGGATATATTGATCCCAGTGCCGTTTTAACAATTGGCAATGTTAGTGAGACATTTGACTTAAGTGCAGCAAGAACAGATATAAAATATGAAATCACAGATGTTTCAGGAGGTTCTTATTCCAACAGTGTTACCACAAATGGTGTTACTTTTGATGAAAATACTGGGCAAATAACCGTAGATCCAATACAAGAATTTCCAAACACAACATTCTATGTTAG
>Ga0187217_1000424_pt1 | contig 17727 bp, 19 predicted proteins | sample 15SPOviralmetaG_FD_130165 | JGI IMG/M metagenome (GOLD analysis project Ga0187217, IMG submission 130165) | Marine viral communities from the oligotrophic San Pedro Time Series (SPOT) site, San Pedro Channel, CA, USA - 15 SPOT_SRF_2010-09-15... | ecosystem: Environmental > Aquatic > Marine >... | reverse complement strand
GAAGGTTCAGATAAGTATGCTGATGTAATGAAGGATGCTCCGGTAAATGTAGCTTTAGGTGCAGTTGTTTTTTTTTATCGTTTAGGGAGCGTTTTGTCGAGTTATTTACTGGACTCTTTGACGGAGCAGATGAAGACGGACAAGGAGCTAATAACGGATTTGGAGCAAAATGGGGATGGTATCAGTCAATATACGCAATCGCTAGAGGAGATGTCACAAAATTTAAAGAAGTTGCTGAATTATCAGCTTCCGAATGTTTGACTTGGTTAGAATTTGAGAAGGAAAAGAATGATCTAGAAGCTAAAATGATAAAACAAAAAATGAAATGAGGCAAGTATATACCGTAATAGACAAATTAAAAACAAAGCTCAAGGAAAATGGGATTACCAATACTGTAACTTTTGGTGATATACTAGAGGTTGATTTGGATAAAACAACAATCTATCCCCTATCCCATATATCAATGGGGGAAGTGACATTCTCACCTCATATAATTAATGCAACCGTACAGCTATTCTGCTTAGATATCGTAGATAAAAACAAGGAATTGACCGATGAAGACCTTGTTTATGGTAATGATAACTTACAGGACATACTAAACACTCAACTGCAAGTCATAAACGATATACAACAAGAGCTACGTAGGGGTGGGTTATTTGAGGATAACTTGCAAATAACAACTGATATTACAGCCTCACCATTCATAGATAACTTTGAAAATCAATTAGCAGGTTGGGCAGCGACCATTAATATAGAGATGCCTAATAACGAACACACCATTTGCTAATGGCTGCTAAATATAATTACAAATATTCAGGTAAGGTACTAGAAAACTATAAGAAGATTGTAGCTGAGGAAATGAAACGTCAGCTAAACAAACCTGATAGTCGTTTAAGTAAAAGTATTGAAGGTAGAAAACTAAGGGGTAAGGATGGTTTTGGTATCTATATGAATGAATATGGGGTAAATGTTAATCAAGGTCGTACAGCGGGGAAATTACCTAATATGTACAAACTTGAAGATTGGATTGACAGGAATCAATCTAAGTTAGGAATTAAAGATGCTACACCTAAAGGATTAAGAAAAGTTCTTTTCGCAATAGGAAATAGTATAAAGAAAAGAGGTCTTAAACCAGTAAGATTTATAGATATTGCAATAGAAAATATTGAACCCAAGTTAACTATAGACCTAGCTAATGCTTATATGAGGGACATAAACGAGATAATTGACGAGTCTACCCCTAACGCTAAGAAGGGTTAAGGTTACACTTTACCAAAACAGAGTTATATTATAAAGGATGTAAGTAATGATAAAAATAAATGCAAGGAGTCCATTTTACCTAGAAGCTGATATAGGTGATATACCACCTCCAACAAGCCCTACAAAAACAATTCAAGTTCAATGTGGTGACACATATAACACAGGCATAGATGTTGGGAATACTATCTACGAAGTTTCTACGTCTGAAACAGGTACAATGACTATAGATGTTACTGGTAATGATGTACCAGTTAAATTTATAGTTGAATGGGATGGTGTGGAGCAAGTTAACACTGGATTTATTGGATTTGATCAGTATGATCCAGAATTGTTATTAGCAGGTGTTCAGCAGTCTGAAATAAACACAGGAGACCCTTCCAATAAAACTACAACCCTTACATTTAATAAAACCTCAGTTACTCCTGAATTGGTTACGGTTAAAGCTATAGCTCCTTTAGCTAATGATGACTATTCCTTAGTGTTTAATTGTCCTCAGCCTCAAGCTGTAGTTATAGAGAGAAATACAGAGATAAACATTTGGTTTGATTCTTCTGGGTCAATGGAGTCAACATTAACACCCCTTCGGTCGATGGTCGCAAACAACTTAAAAGATTGTTTGGTTCAATATTATGATAACGATCCTAATAGATATGACACTTATGTTAGAACTAGGAATTTTAGTGATGAAAGAACATTTAAAATTGCAGCAACATTACCTACTATTGCAGGAGCAACTAATGTTATTAATTTAATATTCCAAGATGAAGCTAAGGTTGTTTATCATAATTCAACCTTTGATGCTGGGTCTAGAAAAGCAACTTATGATGGTGACATAACAAATTTAAGAACCGTTCTATCAAGTAATCCAATAGAATATATAACACCAATAATATTCCAAGTAGAATTTCACGAGTCTGCTTTTAAAGATATGATGCAAGCGGTTGAGAATGATTATGGTCAATATAGCGGAAGTTTTGGGCTTAAAGACTTTAACCAACAGGTTAAGTTCTATTATGACCTTGAAGATGGTAAGTCATATTCAACTCACCCAAACTATTATAGAGATTATATCATTCAAGCAATAAACGACTTAGGGTTTAGTATAGTTTGCCCTTAAATATATATAAATTATGGCAACAACAGATAGTGCGCAACTAAAATTATGGGTTTACAGAGGTAATTTTGGAGATAAGGATTCTTCTAATCCTGATTATATTATAACCAAAACAAGATTATCTACTGAGACTAAAATTATATTTGAAATAGGTGAGCTTATACAAGACTACATAAAGATATACTTTGATGGTGATTATTCTACAATAGAACAGACTGCTTGGGTGGAATGGGAGATCACCAAAACCTTATCAGATGAAAGTCAAGAGGTTGTAAATGGTAGCGGTATAGCTTTTGATGGTTATGGATATTTTGAGGATGGTATTAATCCACAATTAAGTTATGGTTTACTGCAATCGAATAAGACAATGTATGTTAAGAGTGGTGATAACCCTTATATTCCAGTCTTTGTAGGTAATGGGGGAAATGGAACTTTTCAGGTTAAGTATTATAGTGGATCGACATTATTAAGTACAATTACACTAGGGAACACAGTAACACCTTTGACAGTAGACACAACATCTATAAGAGCTGATTCTACTTTATATACAGCGGATATGAATCAGATTTTAAATCAATCTAGTAGTTCTACAGTAGGAAGCATAGTCGCACAGGGTTCACCAGATAGAGTTGTGATTACTGATGTTAATGGTAATGAAGAAGTTGTATATGTAAAATATATAGAGGAATGCAAACAGACTCCTTACAAGGTTTCATTCTTAAACAAATTTGGTGTAGTGCAACCAATATACTTCTTCAAAAGAAGGGATGAATATGTTGACGTAACAAAAGATTCTTACTACGTGAATACAGTTGAAAGAAGGGAGTCTTCTTTATATTATTCACTAAACAAACCCTCTAAGAATATATTTAATGTTGAGGCAGGTAAAAGAATAAAGATGAACACTGGATTTGTTGATGAAGGGTTTAATCAAGTTATTCAAGAACTTATTATGACAGATCAAGCTTGGATAGAAGAGGATGGAGTCTCTTATCCAATAATACCAACAACAAAGTCACTTCAATACAAAACATCATTAAATGAAAAGCTAATAAACTTTACGGTAGAATTTGAATACGCTTACACAGAGATAAACCTTATTAGATAATGCAGAAAGTTCAGTTATATATTGAAGATGTTCAAGTTGATTTATTTGATGATGAAATCATAGAATTAACCTCAACGATTCAGGATGTTAGAGATATCGGTAAAGTATTCACTGATTACTCACAAACCTTTACTGTACCTGCATCTAAGACGAATAATAAAATATTTAGACACTACTACAACTACCATATAACTGGTGGTGCTTTTGATAATAGAGTCAAAAAGTCTGCTGAAATACAAATAAACTACACACCTTTCAAGTTAGGAAAAATCTATCTTAATAGTGTTAAGATGAAAATGAATAAGGCTTATTCTTACGAGCTTATATTCTATGGTAATACTGTTTCATTGAAAGATATGTTAGGGGATGATGAGTTAACTGATTTATCTTACCTAAGCAATTTTGATCACGAATATGATGAGGTCACAGTTAGGGATGGATTCATAAATGGTTTGGATTTTACTGTAGATACAGTATCTAAGCCAGACTCCATAATATACCCACTAATAACAACCGAAAAAAGGTTATTCTATAATTCAGATGATCCAGTTTCAAGTGATTTTTTCGATTCATCAGGTAATATTTATCACAATCCATCAGTTTCAAAGCAGGATTTTAGAGGTCTTGAATATACGGATTTAAAACCTGCAATAAGACTGATAAATTTAATTGAGGCTATAGAGAGTCAATATGATATTCAATTCACCAGATCAATAAGAAAATCTGACGGAACTGATAGAAAAACATTCTTTGACTCTGAAGCATTTATTGGGGACGATACAACTAATTACTATGGGCTATATATGTGGTTACATAGAAACAAGGGAGATTTATTTGAATATGATATAGAAGGGGAACAGTTAACCTCCACATTAGATGACTTTGTGGCTTTATCAGGTAACTATGGTAATACAAGTTTTTCTGACGATGTTATGACTGTAGATATATCTGACCTACCAAAAACATCATATGTTGAGGGTTACAATGTAAGGTTCTTTGTTTATCCAGACAGTTCTTCTATTGACAAACAATACACAATAAGTATAGTAAATAGTCTAACTAACGAGGTTTTATCATCTAGACAGGGGGATGGCAATCTATCTGTTCAAATAAACATAGATGAGGAGATAAGAGCTAAAAGATACTTTAAATTCCTTATCACCTCTACAGAGACTATCGTTTTTGACACCTCGAATAAACCTAGAGTTGAATTTTCTACATTTGATAATGATAGAAATCCAGTCGAGGTTGATCAATGGGAGTCTGACAAAATCTCTATAGTTAATGAGGTTTTAATGAGTCAGGTCTTCCCTAAAATGAAGGTTATAGACTTTCTGACTGGCTTGTTTAAAATGTTCAATCTTACTGCGTATTATATAGATGATTATGGCGATGTTAATTATGGAAAGATATACGTAGATACGTTAGATAATTTTTATTCAGATGCTATTCATAACCCACTTGGAGGTCTTATTGATATTGATGACTATTTAGATATAAAAGAACATACAGTAGATTCTATTCTTCCATATACCGACATTAAATTTGAATACCAACAAACAGATGTTGTTTTGATGGAGAATCACTTCGCTAGATTTAATGAGGTTTTTGGCGATTCAGAATATAATGTAAGGGATTTAATAAAAAGTAAAGAGGGTATTTATATAGATAGAGGAGGTAAGTATGAAATAACACTTCCATTCTCTCATATGAAATATGAAAGACTTTATGACTTAGGGGAGAATATACCTCAAGGTCAAACTGCCGATACAAGTATTCAATGGGGATATTGTGCTACTGGAGACTTTAATGCTGATCAGAGTGTTAATCCACCGACTGGTGATTATGACAGAACAACAATAGCTCCTTTAATATTTTATGCAATATCAGAAGGGACAAGTTCTACTAAAAAAATAAATTGGATATCAACTCAGACACCAACAGGTATAGATACATATTGGAGACCTTCAAATAGTTATGATGATGGAACACCAACATTCTTTAATGAAGGGCTAGGGGAAATATCCGTAGGGACTCCACCTAAGTACTCACTAAACTTTGATCAAGAATTTGATGAATGGCAGAATGAGAATTATGGGGAAGAGACTAACTCCATCTTTAATGTGTACTATAAAAACTACATAGAAAGTGTTTATAATGCAGCCAAGAGGATGTTTAAGGTTACTGTACATCTACCCACTAGGATAGTTGTAAACCTAAGGTTAAACGACCAAGTTCAGATACAAGATAAGATTTTTAGGATTAATTCTATAACTATAAATCTTAATACTGGCAAGTCAGAAATAGAATTATTGAACATATTTTCAAATGAGATAGTGGAATGATAAGAGAACTAGTAGACCTATTAAAGGCTGATGATTTTTATGGGGTTGATCCTATAATAGATATAGCTAAAGGAAAATACAAAGCCCCTACAAAAATAAAAGAACTAAAGGAATCTGTAAAACGAAGATCAAATGGCTAATGAAACAAAAAAACTTACTTATGTCGTTCAAATAAATGACAAAGGTAAGGTAAAGATAGATGGCTTAACAAAGGGATTTGTAAAAGCCGAAACTGCAGTAAAAAGGTTAAACACAGAATTACAAAAAACCACAAAGGACGGTCTTAATCCAATGATTGACAAGACTGGTCTTGCAGGTGCTACAGTTGTTGAACTTGGTAGAACTATATCTGATTCAAACTATGGCATCAGGGGTATGGCAAATAACTTATCTCAGCTATCTACACTTATGATTACGTTAATAACAACCACTGGGGGTGTTGTTAATGGATTTAAAGCTATTTGGGCTGCACTGTCAGGCCCTTTAGGTGTTATAATTGTGTTTCAAACCCTTATAGCTCTATACGAGAAATACACTATGGAATCTGATAAAGCCGAAAAATCAGCAGGAGATTTCTCTAAAGCAATATCAGATTCTAAAGAGGATTTGTCAGGCTATTTAACAATAATAGAAGACATAGTTTTGACTCAATCTCAATTAAACACTTTACTAGAAGGGGCTGCTGCTTCTGATAAGGCATTTTATGATTCCCTAGCAAAAAGTAATTTATCTCAAGATGAAAGAAATGAGAAAATAAAACAATACCTATCATTAAGTAATTTAGTTGCCACAGTTGAGGGAAATTTAAAAGAAGTTAGATCTGAACTTCAAGAGCAGGGAAATATATCTTCTCTTGAGGAAATACAAAATCTTGAGAAAAAAATAAAGAAAGAGGAAGAAATCGCCAAAAGATTGGTGAAAACAGATAGAGCTACTGCAGAGGCTTCAATAGGTTTGTTAAAAACGGAATTGGCTGCTGAAAAAGAAAAGGCCAGTGAAGTCGTTAAGCTCAGACTTAGAGAGGCTGAGTTATTTCAAATTTTAGCAAAATATAGACAAGATCAACTAGACTTAACTAAAAAGGAGAAAGCTACCAAAAATCCAAGAGTAAAAGCCTTAGAGCTAGAGATTGATCTTAGAAGAAAGTTTTTCCTTCTTGACGAAGAGGGTAGAACTGAAATGATTAGGGGGTATAAAGAGTATATGAAGGAAGCCTTTAGTCGTATGACGGAAGGGACTGATGCATTTTTTGATAATATAAAATATTTAAGTGAATTAGAAAGAGAGGCAGAGAAAAGAAGAGAGGAATCTCTCAAGAAGGGTTTAGCTTTTATAAAGGAAGAGGCTAGAGAGATAAATGATATTTTTAAGTCAACTCAACAAGCATTTGGAAGCATTAGTGACGTTATTATGTCATATCACGATGTTAGAATGGAGGCTTTAGCTAGAGAGCGAGACTACATACTAAATTCAGGAAGACTTAGCGGTGAGCAACAAAGAAAAGCTATTGCTGATATAGAAATAAGAGAATTAGCTGCTCAAAAGAGAAAAATAAAGGCTGAGAGAGAATTATTCACCATTAAACAATCTTTACTTATTGCTGAAGAGATAATGAATGCTAAAGCTGACCTAAGGGCTAACGCCAGAAAAATGGGGCTGCAGCTTTCTCAAATCGGTTCTGAAGCTGCTGTTCAGCAAGGTAAGGCGCAAATGTCTATAGGTGCTTTTGCTGCTGAAGGAGGCTTGAAAGGTATGGCTGCTTATGCGATATCTATCGTAGGAATGTTAGCTTCTATTGCTGCTGCAAGAAGAAAGGCTAAGGCACAGTTAATGGCATTAGGCGCACCCTCATCAGGTGGTGGAGGAGGAATGGGTGTAGAAGCCCCAGACTTCAATGTGGTAGGTGCATCACCTGAATCACAGTTAGCTCAAACCGTCTCTGAGCAGCAAGAAAAGCCATTAAGAGCATTTGTGGTTCATAAAGATATCAAAAACGCAAACAGCTTAGATAGAACTATCACAGAGACGAGTGCATTAGGTTAAATCTAAAACGAATACAATCAAAATAGTTAATTATATATGGAACGCATTATAGAACTTATTATTGACGAAGAAAACGAGTTTAGCGGTATTGAAGCTATCTCAGTTGTAGAAAACCCTGCTATAGAGGAGGATTTTATAGCTTTAAAGGAGCATAAGGAAGTAAAACTTGCCGAAGTAGATAAAGAGAAGAGAATCTTGATGGGTGCAGCCTTAATTCCTAATAAAAAGATATATAGAAACAGTGGTGAGGAGGAATATTACATATTCTTCTCTGAAGATACCGTTAGAAAAGCTTCTGAACTGTTTTTAATGAAGGGTAATCAAAATAACAGCACTTTAGAGCATAATGTAGAGCTTGAAGGTATGTCTGTAGTCGAATCTTGGATTATAGAGGACGAAACTAAAGATAAGTCAAGGAAGTATAACTTCGATTTACCAGTAGGCACTTGGATGGTCTCTGTAAAAGTCAATAATGATGACGTTTGGGATCAAGTTAAGGCAGGTGAAGTAAAGGGCTTTTCTATAGAAGGTTATTTTGCAGACAAAATGGAGCGTCCTAAGGAGTCTTTACCTGAGCAAATGTGTTCTGAGTGTCTAGAAGAATTAAACGCTGAATACGAGCTTCTAGAAGCCTTAGAGAGCCTATCTGAAGAGGTGGAGTTAGAGTCTTATGGAGGATATCCTGAATCTGCATCAAATAATGCTAAGTTAGGTATCAAAAGGAATAAAGAATTAGGTAATAAGTGCGCAACTCAAGTAGGTAAGGTTCGTGGACAGCAATTAGCTCGAGGTGAGAAGTTCACCCTACCAACTTTGAAGAGGATTTACTCTTATCTAAGTAGAGCTGCTGAATATTATGATCCTAGTAAGCCTGAGGCTTGCGGAACTATTAGTTATCTCTTATGGGGCGGTAAAAGTATGCTTAATTGGACTGAATCTAAGCTAAAAGGTTTAGAAGCTGCTGAAGTAGGCCCAAAAGGAGGTATTAAGTCTTCACCTAAAGCACCCAAGTCAGACACAAAGAATCCCAATCCAAAAGGTAAGGGTAGTGCAAAGGGTGATGCTAGTGGAAAGACTGGTGCAAAGGTTTCTGCTAAGGACAGGGCTACACTTCAGAGTAAAGCGGATGAATTTAACGAAAGATATAAAGAAAAGCTAGGTTATGGCGCAACTGTTGGTGCTTTGGCAAGTGTATTTCAAAGAGGTTTGGGTGCATTTAACACTAGTAGATCACCTCAAGTAAAGTCAGCTTCACAATGGGCATTTGCTAGAGTCAATGCGTTCCTTTATTTATTGAAGAATGGTAGACCTCAGAATGCTAAGTACACAACTGATTATGATTTATTACCAAATAAACACCCTAAATCCAGTAAAAAATAATGCCTACAAATAAAAACACTTCATATAGAGTTCACGTTCAAGATACCACAGAGGCTGAGGTAGCTTCAGTAAATATAGAGAATGGAGCAATGACCCGAACAGACAACGCTCTGTATATGGGTCATAATAACGAAAATGTAATTGTATATCCACAAACAGGTGCAACTAATTTAGGTTGGGCTAGATATGACGATACAGAATATGATTCTAATTACAAACTAACACTTGTACAAGATGCAGAAGTGGTATTATCTAACAATGGAGGAAACGTAGTAAGAAGTCATTCAAGTATAAACTTTTATGATTCATCTACTCAAAAGGTGTTAGGTGTTAATGAAAATGACGTTTATATTTTTACAGTAGCTTTTAAAGCATCTGCTGCTAATGCAAACCAAACATTCTTAGAATACAATTTAGAGGGTAGCGGTCAAATATCAAGAGTGGCAGGGACTATTGCTTATCCAAAGGGAAATGATGCAGAACACGTTGAGAACATAATGATGCAATATTACACAGATGCAACATTTGTAGCTAATGGAGTTCAATTAAAAGTTAACTCTGTTGGTGGTGATTCCTTAATATGGGATGTTATTTACTTTATACAACGTACACAAAACGCAGGTTAATGAAAAAGAGAATGAAAGCTACACCAAGCTACTCTTCGCCTAAAGGTGGTGGTAGAGGCTGTCTATGTAAAGATGGTAAAACGTATTCAAAAAAATGTTGTGATGGCTCTTTACAGGCTCAAGGTATCGGTAATATAACTGGTGACGGTACTTGAAAATACAACAGTTTAATTTTAATCAGTAATAATTATAAACATCAATTTTTATGAAAGCAACAGAAATCGTTTCTAAACTAAAGGACGTGCTTTTGTCTTCAACTGAAGAGGTGGAAACTCAAGATATTGCACAAGAAGAAGTGCAAGAGGAAGTACAGGAAGAGGTACAGCTTGAAGCGAACACTGAAGAAGTAAAAGAAGACGAGGTACAACTAGAGGAAGCCCCAGAAGTGGAGGCTACTGAAGAGGTTGAGGCTGAAGAAGCTGAAATGTCTTATGCGACCAAAGAAGAACTAGCGGAAGTTAGAGCTATGGTTGAAAAAATGATGGGTCAGTTAGAAGCTAAAGAAGAGTCTAAGCAGGAAGTTCCTCAAGAACTTTCTTCTGATGAAGCTCCTTTAACTCACAGCCCAGAAAATGCAACAGAGAATAAGAATTTACATTTATATTCTCAGAGCGCACCTAGAACAACTCTTGATAGAGTTTTAGCTAGACTAAACAAATAATAAAAACAACTAAATTTAATTAAAATGCCAACAACTACATCAATTTCTACTACTTATGCAGGTGAGTTTGCAGGTGAATATATCGCTGCTGCTCTACTTGAAGGTTCTACTATCTCGAATGGTGGTATTACCGTTAAGCCAAATGTAAAATTAAAAGAGGTGATCAAGAAAGTTTCTACAGATGATATCGTAAAAGATGCATCTTGTGATTTTGATCCTACTTCTACAATTACATTAGAAGAGAGAATCCTTCAGCCAGAAGAGCAACAAGTCAACTTACAATTATGTAAGAAAGACTTTATCTCTGATTGGGAAGCTCTTTCTATGGGGTATTCAGCTCACAGCGATATGCCCTCTAAATTCTCTGACTTCTTACTTGCACACGTTGCAGCTAAAGTTGCTCAAAGAACAGAAACTTCTATCTGGACTGGGGACACTTCTACATCTGGACAATTCAATGGACTATCTACTTTATTGGCTGCTGATGCTGCTTTGCCACAGGCAAATGAAATCGCAGGTACAACTGTAGATGCTGCCAATGTAATTGCACAGCTTGGTTCTATCGTAGATGCTATTCCTTCAACTCTTTACGGAAGCGAAGACTTAAACCTATATGTATCTCAAAACATTGCTAGAGCTTATGTAAGAGCTTTAGGAGGATTTGGAACATCAGGATTAGGTGCTAATGGTACAAACGCTATGGGTACTCAATGGTGGAACAACGGAAGTTTAACTTTTGACGGAGTTAAAATCTTTGTTGCAAACGGATTAGGTGCTAACACTGCTGTTGCTGCTGAGAAGTCTAACATTTTCTTCGGTACAGGTCTTTTATCTGACCATAACGAAGTTAAAGTTATTGATATGGCTGACATCGATGGTTCTCAAAACGTGAGAGTTGTAATGAGATTTACAGCAGGTGTACAGTATGGTATTGTTGATGACATCGTAACTTACGGTATCACTAACTCTGCTAACGACTAATAATAGATAATTAATTAACTTAAAAGGGTGGGTGAGCCAAATGTGCCTACTCACCCTTTTTTAATACTAAAAATATGGCTTGTGATTTAACAAAAGGTAGAAAAGAACCTTGTAAAGATGTGGTTGGAGGTCTTAGAGCAGTATATTTCGTTGATTTTGGCGATTTAGGTACTGTAACTAAGACTGACGATGAAATTACAGATTTATCAGGAACTTTCACTGCTTTCAAATATGAATTGAAAGGTGCGAGTAGCTTTGAGCAAAACGTAACCTCTTCAAGAGAGAATGGTACAACATTCTTTGAGCAAACGCTAAACTTAACCTTGAAAAAGTTGTCTAAAGAAGACCATAAAGAGATTAAGTTATTAGCTTACGGAAGACCTCACGTTGCTGTTGAAGACTATAATGGAAATGTATTCCTAATGGGTCTTGAACACGGAGCTGATGTGTCTGGGGGAACAATTGTTACAGGAACTGCTATGGGAGATTTAAGTGGATATACACTTACCTTATCTACTATGGAAGTTGAACCTGCTAACTTTATTGCTTCACCTACTGCTGCTGATCCATTTGCAGGAATGAGTAGTGCAACTGTTACTATTACTGAGGGAACTAATTCTTAATAGTATTCATTTGATAATTGAAAGGGGGGTTGCATAAATGTAACCCTCTTTTTTTTGAACATAAACAACCTTTTATAGTTATACTTATATGATAAGGTTATTACCAAATACAGATAGTCAAACCATAAGTATTATTCCGAGAGAATATACTGAGGCTAATGATTTAGAGTTAGTAATAAAAGAAGACGGAACAGAAAAAACAGAGACTTTAAGTTCACTAACCTCTGTAATTAATGGTAATTTCTTAGACATAGATTGCACCTTTAGTATTCTGTCTGAAGATAGCAGTTATTCCATAGAGATAAAGCAAGGTGAAGTTTTACTTTATAGAGATAAGATTTATTGCACGTCTAAAACAGATACTACAATATCTCACACTTTAAACACAGATGAATATAATAACTATGATTCTGATGAAGCAGGGCAACAATATATAATGATATGAGTCGAAGAACAATAAAATCAGCAAGAAAAATACAAGCCTCCAAAGAGGTGAATCCTAGTTTAAGGGTGGTTAATTTATCTGGCTATGAAGTACCAACAGTAAAAGAGAATGCTCGAAAAGATTGGGTTGAATATGGGGATAACAATGATTATTTCTCTGATCTTATAGAGAGGTATTTAGGTAGTCCTACAAACTCAAGATGTATCAATGGTATTGTTGATATGGTTTATGGTAGAGGACTAAACGCAACAGACTCAACAGAGAAACCTGAGATGTTTGGTAAGATGCAGAGTGTTCTCAGACCTAGTGATGTTAAGAGAATGGTTAATGACCTTAAAATGTTAGGTCAATCTGCTATTCAAGTTGTTTACAAAAAAGGTAAGAAAGAAATATCTGGATTGTATCACTTCCCTATGGAAACGCTAAGAGCTGAGAAAGCTAAAGACGGTAAGGTTAAGGGGTACTATTATCACCCAGATTGGGCCAATATAAAGCCATCTGACAAACCTAAAAGAATACCTTCATATAAAAATGGTGGTAGATCAGAGACTATCGAGATATATTGCGTTAAACCATATAGAGCAGGGTTTTATTATTATTCACCTGTAGATTATCAAGGGTGTTTACAGTACTGTTCTCTAGAAGAAGAGGTATCTAATTATCACCTCAACAATATTAAGAATGGATTACAACCTTCTCTATTACTTAATTTTAATAATGGTATTCCTTCGGATGAAATTCAGGAGAGAATTGAGAGAAAGATATATGATAAATTCAGTGGGTCTTCTAATGCAGGTAGATTTATACTAGCATTTAATGAAAGCTCAGAAGATCAGTCTACAGTTGAACCCATTCATTTACCTGATGCACACGCTCAATATGACTTCCTTGCTAAAGAGAGTAGAGAGAAGATTATGATTGGTCACGGTGTTGTATCACCCATATTGCTAGGTATCAAAGACAATACAGGATTTGGTAATAACGCTGAAGAGCTTAGAACTGCATCTATCCTTATGGATAATATTGTTATCAGACCATTCCAGACTTTACTCATAGATGCCTTTAAAGAATTACTTTCTTTTAATGGTATTATGCTTGACTTGTACTTTACAACTCTACAACCAATTGAGTTTACAGAGCTTGATAATATTGCTACTAAAATCAAAAGAGAGGAAGAGACTGGGGAGAAATTATCTAGTCAAAAAGAAGAGGTTGAATTATTAAACATAGAGGTTGAATCTGAAGAATTAGAACCTAACGAAGAGGAATAATATGAAAGCATTATTTATAACATTAAAAGAGTTAAAAAGAAAATCAATATTCGATGGAAACCTTGATGCTGACAAATTAATTCAATTTGTTGAGGTGGCTCAAGATACAGAGATTCAAACCTATTTAGGTACTAAGTTGTATGATAAATTACAGGCTGATGTCATTGCAGGAACTTTATCAGGAAACTATCAATCACTAGTAAATGATTATATTAAACCAATGCTTATTTGGCATACTCAAGCGACTTATATTCCTTATGCAGCGTATCAAATATCTAATGGTGGAATTTACAAGCATAATTCAGAGAATGCTACGTCTGTAGATGAGTCTGAGATTAGAACCTTAGCTGCACACGCAAATGAGACTGCTGAGTTTTATACACAAAGATTTATGGATTATATGAATTACAATAGTGCCTTATATCCTGAATATACTAGTAATCAAAATGATGGTATGTACCCTGAGAGAGATGTAAATTTTACTGGATGGGTACTTTAAAGAAAAAGACTAAAAAGGTTTACAGACCTAAAAAGGAAAACGAAATTAAATTAAATAGTTATTTAATAAAGAGAAATGGCAAATAACATAAATTGGGGGAAAGTGTACTGCGATATGTTGACTAATTCTGCTTGGGGAGCAGATACAACTTGGAGTACTAAATACGTACCTGATTTTTCTGCACCTACTTGTTGGTCGATAACTGACCCATTTAGCGCAGATTCAACGCTATTTACAGCAGATACGACACAATATACAGCAGATAAAACGGAATTATAAATAAAACAAAATGGCAAAACAAACAGTAAATATTGGGGCTACAGCTAATGATGGCACAGGTGATCCATTAAGAGATGCCTTTGACAAACTTAATGATAACTTTAATGAAGTCTATGCTAAACCAGATCTGACTTTAGCAACAAACACTCTTACCTTAACAAAACCAGATGGTAGTACTGACGAAGTGGATTTAGCTCCTTATCTTGATGGGGATATCACTAGTATCATTGCAGGTGATGGATTAACAGGGTCTTCACTAGATACAGGAGATGCTACTTTAAATGTAATTGGTGGAGATGGTATTACTGTAGCTGCTGATGAAGTTGAAGTTACTGTAGATGATTCTACCATTGAACTATCTGCAACTGATGGAACTGGTCAAGTAAGGATTAAAGATGATGGAGTAACCCACGCTAAATTAGAGGGTAGATATACTGATGTAGACGTAATATCTTCTACAACAAGTCCTATAACTTTAGACGCCTCTTCATTTTCAGGATTTGATTTAACTGGCAATTTAGGTACAGTTACATTAGAAATTCAAGGTATTAAAAAGGGTCAAGTTATCGATATATTATTATCAGGCGCGGATTTAAGTAGTGCTGCAATTACTTTAGATGATAACTTCACTTCATCTACAATTAACAAAGTGGGTACTACAAGCATAGATACAGCAAGCAAAAACATTATTCAAGTTTTGTGTATTGATGATGATACAAATGCAGCAGAGTTAAATTGGGCAGTAGCATCTTATGCAACAGGTACAACAGTATAAAAAATAAAATATGAAAGCAATACAAATAGACGGAGCAATAAAAAGATATACTACAATCCCTAAATCTTGGGGTAATGTAATCTGTGGGTTTGATTTATTAGGTTCAGATACTTGGGAGGATGCAGGATTCTACGATGTTGTAAGTCCAAGCTATGATTCAGCGACTCAACATTTAGGAGACTTAGAGTGGGATGCTGACAGTAGCGTATTTACCTACCCTGTAATTGATAAAACTTGGAGTCAAACAGTAGCAGAGTTAAAGGAGAGCAAAATTGCAAACCTAAAAAGTCTATACGGTAGAAAACTATCTGAAACAGATTGGTACATTATTAGAGCGCAAGAAGGTATAGCTGCACCTCAAGACATTATAGATGCGAGAGCAGCATTAAGAACTGAGTGTGCAACCAAAGAAGACGAGATTAATGCTTTGAGTACAAAGAAAGCGGTTGTCTCTTATTCTTTACCAAATCTTGACTAAATGGCTTTTAATAAGAAATTCTTTACAACAGGGGGTATTGTAGCCTCAAGTCCTGAACCTGCAACAATTGACCCTTTACAGAACTTTGAGACTGTAACTTACACAGGAAACGGAAGTACGCAAAAGATAACAGGGTATATTAGAAAAGGTGCTGCTTTTAATGGGAGTAGTAGTTATATAGAATCAAATGTAAATGTGTTTAGCACGACTACGTATTCAGTTTCTTTATGGGTAAATGTAGGCGGATATAAAAATGCATCCTACAATCATTGGGCATTCATAATTAACAATGACCAACACTTAGTTATAGGAGAAAATCCTGCCAATACTTTAAAGATATATTTTAGTGATTTCTCAACTTCTAATGCTTTTTATACAATAACAGACCCTACTGCTTGGCATCATATAGTAGCAACAAGAAATAGTAATAGTATTTCTATTTATGTAAATGGAAGTTTAGCAAACACTTTTACTTATACAGGGCTATCACAAGGCACAGGATTTAAACTTGGAACTAATCACGTAAATAACGCTTTCCTTGATGGAAAACTTGACCAAGTAAGAATCTTTGACAAAGCATTATCTTCTTCCGAAGTAACTACTCTATATGGAGAAACCTACGCAAGTAGTACTAAATCAACTACTGATATATTCGGAGATGGTTCAGGTGTTGCTTTATATGAGTTAGATGGGGATGCTAATGATACAGGGTCAAATGCTGATACAGTTGATACAGCAGATATCTTTGAAGATAATTCAATAATTGATTTTTACAAATTTGACGGTAATACGCAAAGTGCAAATAATGCTCCTTTTTATTCATTGCAGACAACCTCTACTACTTATGGGGATGGTATTTTAGGTCAATCATTATATTTAAATGGGAGTCAAACTGCGAGTCTGACCGCTAATACCTATGGGACGATGAATCTCACAGGAAGTTATTCACTTTCACTATATTTTAATGCAACAACAGTAAATAAAAGAAATATGATTTGGTATCTTGAACAAATCAATGGATATTCAAGTGCTATTGAACTTAGTAGTGATAACAGATTATATTTTGGAAATGCAACCATAACATCTCAAACATATTCTGCTAATACTTGGTATAATGTTGTAATAAGTTTTGATGCTTCTAATGGTCTTATTAAAGCGTATGTTGACGGACAACTTCTTGGCAGTCGTACGGCTAATACAACGACAGGTTCAACTCAATGCTTTGGTCACGGAGGTGTAGGCTTAACAGGGTACATTGACCAAGTTAGGTTTTTTAATAGAGTGATAACCGATTCAGAAGCTGCTGAATTATATGAAGCAAGAGTTAAATATGACGGAACACCTACAAACGTAAACTTTTTAGGTATGGCATTCCAACCTGATTTGGTTTGGGTGAAGAATAGAACTTTATCAGGAACTGCTCATCATTTAGTAGATTCAGTAAGAGGTGCAGGCACAAATGTGATGAAAACATTATACGCCAATAAAACAAATGCTGAAGAAGTCGCAATAACATCAGGAACTACTTTAGAGTATGGTAATATAAAATCCATAGATACTAATGGTTTTACTGTAGCAGTAGGAAATCTTGGAGGTAACGAAACAAATAGCAGTAGTAACGACTTTGTCGCTTGGTGTTGGAAAGCAGGAGGAAGTTCTAATACTTATAATGTTGACGATACAGGTTATTCTACTGCAAGTGATGCAGGTTTAAGTTCAGCAAATGCAACAACATTAAACGGGGCGTCTGTAAATACTCAAGCAGGTTTTAGTATAATAAATTACGAAACAAATGTAGACGGAGACAACAGACCTGCTCACGGATTAACTCAAGAACCT
>Ga0187217_1000420_pt1 | contig 17817 bp, 11 predicted proteins | sample 15SPOviralmetaG_FD_130165 | JGI IMG/M metagenome (GOLD analysis project Ga0187217, IMG submission 130165) | Marine viral communities from the oligotrophic San Pedro Time Series (SPOT) site, San Pedro Channel, CA, USA - 15 SPOT_SRF_2010-09-15... | ecosystem: Environmental > Aquatic > Marine >... | reverse complement strand
GGAAAATATTCTGGTACACAACTTTCCCACCCAAGAGCAATTGTTGATGGTCGCACTCCAGAAAGTGCATCATATGTTTCATCTACTGGTATTTTAACTATAACTCTATCCAACCATGGTTGGGTTAACAATGATTGGGTTAAATTAGAAGATAATGCATTAACATTTACTTGTACCGGTGGTGCAGGTAACCACTCATATCCTCGTTCTACAGATCCAATAAGTGGTACATTTATTCAAATTACTAATGTAACTACAAATACATTTGATATGAATGTTGGTGCTTCTCCTAGTGGACAACAATATGATCATACTTTTGTAAGTGCAGAAATTAATTCACTAAAGAAAAAACGTGATCGTCATGATACTCCATTAGTTATTACATCAATTAATACTACTGATGGAACAATAACAGTAAATGTAGGACCATCTCCAGAAAAAGCAGCACACACTTTTGTAAGTGGACTGTCAAATTCTATTATTACTGGTGGTAATTATATTCACGCATTTATTTCTGCTAAACCTAGATCAGTTATTATTGGTTCTGTTCAGGAGAATTTTGTTCCTGTCGGAACAACTTCTAATGATAATATTCCACATGAAACTGGAATTATTGTTGTTAAAAATGGAATTGTATTAGATCCTGCAGTTGATTATACATTAACTGGTGATATTAACAGTCAAATTTCCTTGACTACTGCTCCAACTTTATCTGATATTATTTCAGTAAGAGCAGTTGGTATGTTTGATAAACTTGACACAATTACAAGTGGTAGTGGAACTACTTTTAGTATAACTAAAGGATCTACACCATATTATGCAAATAATGATATTGATAGACCAAGAAAGTTGGAAAATCAAATTATGGTTATTATGGATGGACATGTACAAAGTCCTTTATACGATTATATTATTAGACATGATAAAATTATATTTGAAAACAGTGTATCTTTTACAAAATTAGTACTACTAGATTTCCGTGGAACTCCATTTGATATAAAAACAACATCTAGATCCAATGAAGTTAATATTGGAGATAAATTGTATATTGATGGAGAACTTTCTCCGAGAACAGTAACATCAGTTAAGTCTCCAGATGTATTAATTACGAATAGTTATACCGATGATTCTCCAAGTGGTTTTGTTGGTACATCAACTCCATCTAATGGAAGACTTTCTGCAGTTACAGTTACATCTAGTGGTTTAAATTATAATGATTCTATTATTTTAAGAACAGTTGGTACTGGAAATACTGCATCATTTAATGCCACAACTAATGTAGTCCAAGGAGGTATTGTTACTCCAGCAGATGTAATATATCCAGGTGAAAATATTCAAAACCAACATGATGTTTATGCAACTGTACAAGCTTCTGTTTACAAAGAATTGCCATTACATAGTACAGAAATTAGACGTGCAACTAAACTTTTGAATAATATAAATGCAACTGTAGAAACCTTTGATATAAGTAATGGTACTGGTCTATTATCAAATCCGCCAACTATTACAGTTACTGGTTATAACGGTGGTGGTTCAGAAGCGGTATTAAGACCTTATATTTCTAACGGAGAAATAAGAAAGGTTGAAATAGTTAGTGGTGGTGCTAATTATGGTGATAAAGATTTTAGTATTACATTAACCGGGGGTGGTGGAACTGGTTGTGTCTTACGAGGCACATTGAATGGTAGTGGTACTATTACTGCAGTTGATGTTGTAAATAGTGGTACTGGATATGATACACATAAAGTGCTTTTCTATAAAGAAGTTTCTGGAGTAGTTAAAGCTGAAGGTGTAGAATACACGTATGTAAATGTAAATACAATTAATTCCGTAGGGTTTAATACACAAAATTCTGATGGAATTTATCAATTTGGCAATGGTACAGCAATTGTTAATACTGGAACCGGAACTGGATCAACAGGAGGTTTTGATATTGGTACTCACTTAAGATTTGGTGATAATAGTGGAACTAGATTTGTTACTTTTGATCCTATTGATTCTAGAGGTGTAAATACTGTTCGTGTTAATGCCATTAGGGGTAATTCTTCTAATGGTGGAGAAACACCAGACGTTGTTGGTGATGAAGATCTCAGAATACAATATCAATCTACAGCATCTGGTGCTGCTCCAGATAATAGTTCTTGGGTGGATCTTGGTATTGTAATCGATGCAGTTCCCAATGGATCTGGTACTGGTGTCCTAGATAATTATGATTTTATTCTACCAGCAGCTGTTCAAGGTGAGCATGTGTATTTCAGATTAATTCAAAATACTAATAGTGGATCAGACTATGACCACTATGGTATTTTGAATATTACTTTCTTGGGAAGTCCAACATATACATTGGATGGTTGTACCAGAGGTGCTGTGGGAACTGCAACATCACATTCAACATCTGATCTTGTATATTTCGACAATTATCTCTGATAAATAAAAGTACAAAAACAAAAGCGGAAGAATAATGCCTTCACTAGTCACTGACAATTTTAGGGTTTTTGCTGCGGAACAGTTTATTGAATCTCTTGCAGAACCCTTTGATGGTAGTAATAATCAAGAAGATGATGCAACTGCTGCAGCTCAAGCATATAGAAGTAAAATTTATTTATTTATAGGTAGATCTCAAAGTTGGCCATTAGAAAAATATAGTCAGTCTCCATGGTCTCCTGGTACTACGGATCAAGCACCCCCTGATGTTCAGGATTCGTTTAATGATTCTAATGAAATTTATGATGATATGATTGCTGTTAAAAGAGTTAACAGTACTGATGTTTCTAAAGTAATTAAAAGAATTACATATAAAAAAGATGTAAAATATGACATGTATAGAAATGACTATACTAGTTCAAATACATCATTAAATGGTCATTCAAATTTGTATGATTCCCAGTCATATGTTGTGAATAGTAATTTTGAAGTTTTTAAGTGTATTTTTAACGGTAAGAGTCCAGATTTTCCACAGGGTAAAGCATCTACTGTAGAACCATCAGGTTCTTCAACTACTATTCAAACACTTGCTGATGATTATAGATGGAAATACATGTATACCATCAGTATTTCTGATTATATTAAATTTGTTTCTAGTGACTTCATGCCTGTAAAAGTAGATAGTACTGTTTCTGCTGCAGCTGCAGATGGTGCAATTGAACAATATCTACTAGATACAAAAGGATCTTCAAATCCAGCTAATACAGTAAAGTATTGTCCAGTACTTGGAGATGGTACTACTAGTGCTATAGCAAAAATTACAATCAATGGTTCTGGAGAAATAAGTTCAATAGTATCTGAAGTCATTGGTGCTGGTTACACTAGAGCAAAAGTTATGCTGAATGAAGCATACGCTACATCCGCCGCAGCAACATCTAGAAGTGGAAGTACAGTTTCACTTGCTGGAACTGCTACTGCAATAATTTCACCTCCAGGTGGTCATGGTGCAAACCCACCATTAGAACTTGGTGGATATAGAGTTATGACTAATAAAAGTTTAGAGTTTCTAGATGGCGATGGTGATATTCCAGTAAATTCTCAATTTAGAAGATTTGGATTAATTTCGGATCCAAAAATTGCTTCTGGTGCAACAGATTTGACTAGTGATACAGCTACTGCTTGTTTTGCTGTTAAATTTCCTGCATCAACTAATGTTAACTTTACACTGGGTGAAATTATTACCGAAGCAACTACGGGTGCTAAAGGTAGAGTAATTCATTGGGATTCTGTTACAAAAGTTCTGAGATATTATCAAAATGAATATGTTGATGCATTGCAAACATCACCAGCATCTGCTCAATATAAATCAATTTCATTTAGTGGAAATCGTGCAATAAGTCAAGGTACTGGAGCAAATCAAATTACTGCTACACCAGATTCCGGTGCTGATACATCAGTTTTTGGTGTTACATTTGCCGATGGTTATGCTGTACCAGAAATTAAAAAAAATAGTGGAAACATTATTTACGTTGAAAACAGAAAACCAGTGAACAGATCTACTGATCAAACAGAAGATATTAAATTAGTCATAGAATTCTAAAATAAATAGCAAAAAGAAATCCCTGAAGGTCTTATAAATGCAAGATACAAATCTCAAAATATCCCCATACTTTGATGATTTTGATCGTTCAAAAAACTATCAAAAAATTCTCTTTAAACCAGGATACTCGGTACAAACGCGAGAACTTAATTCGATGCAGAGTACTCTGCAGAATCAGATAGAAAGGTTTGGCCAACATGTATTCAAAGAGGGGTCTGTTGTAATCCCAGGAAATGTTAGCTATAATTTAAGTTTTAAAGCCGTTCTTGTTCAGGGACTGATTAACGGCATATCTGTAGAGAATTATAGAACTAATTTAAAAGGCAAAGTTCTTACCGGCGCATCTTCAGGGGTTCAAGCAGAAGTTTTAGATACTATAAGTGCAGTTGAGTCTGAAAAACAAACTATTACATTATATGTAAAATATAAAACATCAGGAAATACTGAAAACGGTGTTCAGTTATCTCAATTTAAAAATAATGAGGTTCTTTCAGATGAAAATGGAACTCCTGTTGCAGTAACATCTGTACAAAATGCAACTTCATATACTGGATCTTCTGCTACTATAGCAGCTGGTGTTTACTTTATTCGTGGATTTTTTGTTGAAGTAAGTCCACAAAAAATTATTTTAGATCAATATACAAATAGACCATCATATAAAATTGGTTTGCAAATTAATGAAAGTTTAATTACTTCTGATGATGATTCATCATTATTTGATAATGCTTTAGGTAAAAGTAATTTTGCATCTCCAGGTGCTGATAGATTAAGAATAGAACCAACACTAGTAAAACAAAATTTAACTTTTTCAACTGGTTCTGATTTTATTGAATTACTTCGTTTAGACAATGGAAAAGCAACTTTAACCGCTCTGTCTGAAGATTCTATTTACAATGAACTTGAGAAAAATTTAGCAAGAAGAACTTTTGATGAGTCTGGAGATTACACAGTAAGACCATATACGTTTAAAGTAAGAGAATCTTTAGATGATGGTCAGAATAATGGTGTTTATTCGGATGGAGACAAAATATCTGATGGTAGAACTATTATAAAAAATAATACTGCTGATTCCCCATTAAATTCAATTTTAGGTGATGATTATTATGCCGTTGAAGTGTCTCCAGGAAAAGCATATGTTAAGGGATTTGAAATAACAAATCAAAGACCACAGATTAAAATTATACCAAAACCAAGAGCAACCAGCGTAATTAATAATAATGGAACAGTTTTAAATCTAGGAACATATTTTAAAATTGGGACTCCACAAGGATCTGTTAAATATCCTAATAAAGTAGATTTATATGATGTAAATAATGTAACTTCTATTGGTAGAGCAATTGCAATCGGATTAACTAGTACTAAATTATATGTTACTGAAGTTAATTTATATCAAACTATTGTAATAGATCAAGCTGCAAATTTTGCGACTGGATCTTTTATTACCGGAAATACTTCTGGCGCTACCGGATTCGTTAAATCTTTGAATAGTTCTACATCACTTGTCTTAGAACAAGTTAATGGTACTTTTATAACTGGAGAAACTGTATCGAATAGTACTTATACTACTGTAACTCCAACTATATCTTCTATTTCAAAATCTAAATTGGAAGATGTGAGAAAAATTAGAACCAGTGGTAATTTTGAAGTCGATACTTTATTGGATGCCGTTAAGATAAGCGGTTCTTCATTTAACGTATCTAGTAATACTACTCTACAGGGTATTTCAACATTATTTGCGGCTGAGGTTTCTGCTAATTCAAGACTTAGAATTGGTACTTCCGAAGTTGAAGTAACTAATTCTACTTCAAGCTCTATTACATTATCATCTAGTATTACTAATGGAACTTATTATGATGTTAAAAAATTAATTACAAAATTATACACATCACCCAGTGGATTTACAAATAAACTTTCGGATAAACCTGTAAAATCTGCTGAAGATTATGTTCTGAATAATTTAGTTAGTGCTACATCATTTACTACAAATGGCAATGGTCAATTTACTTTACAAGGAGCTCCTGATGAAATTATTGATACAAATTCAATAGTTATTACTACTGCATCTGGGGTTACGATACCTACTAGTGTAGTTTCAACATCACCAAATGTAATTCAAATAACGGTTCCGGTAACTAGTACTACTGTATATGTTTATTATTCAACAAGAGATGGACAAGCAAAACCAAGGATAAAAGAAAAAAAATCTTTTACCTTCTTGAATGTTGATAGAGTAAAAGATGGTACTGCAAATGATAGTGGAGTATATGGAACTAGAATTCAAGATAAGGAAATTTCTTTAAAATTTGCAGATGTAATTAAGGTTCATAGTATTCGTGAAACAACAAAAGTTGAATCTGGAAATTCTGCAGCTCCAGTGTTTGACTCATTAATTTTAAATTCTGTATTAAATTTAAAAGTTGGCGATATTTTAGAAGGATTAAACATTACAGCAACCATAGTATCAATAGATACTGGATTAACTAAAGTTTTTGTGATATACAAAGATGCTAGATTCCAAATTGGTGATAATTTAGCAATTCCTATTAAATGTACAACAAATGCTTCAGTAACAGATTTATTCATAAAACAGTCTTTACATGGTAGATATATTGATGTTACTGATGATTTTATTTTTTCAAGAAATGATAGTAGTGATTTTTACAAACCATCGAAATTAATTAGAAAGTCTGGTGCAGCCGTACCAAGGAATAAATTAATTGTTGTGTTTGATTACTTTACTCATAGTAGTCTATCAAATGGATTTTATTCAGTAGAATCCTACGGAAATCTTACATATAAAGATATTCCAAAAACTTCTAATGCTGTTTCTATGGCAAATATAGTAGATTTTAGATTCTACACTCCAAATTCACCTATTGTTGGTGGACAAACCGGAAGTCTTACAAGTCCATACACAGAAGCTACGAGTGGATTGAGTGTGTTTAATGTTTATAGTCATTCATACATATCCCAACCTGTCCCTTCACCGGAAACAATATTTTCATGTGATTTAAATGGTTATCTTGGTAGAAATGATAGTGTCTATATTACTAAAGATGGTGACTTAAAAATTGTTGAAGGTGCTAATTCTATAAATCCAAAACCAACAATAGATTCATCAATTGGAATGTTATTGGGTTCTATTCAATTACCACCATACTTAAAATCTGTTCTTGATGCAAAAGTAATTGTCGAAGATAATAGACAATATACAATGAGGGATATTGGAAAACTAGACCAAAGATTATCTAATGTGGAAGATTATACTTCACTAACATTACTAGAAACAAATACAAATAATTTTAATGTTCTCGATGAAGACGGTAAAAATAGATTTAAAAATGGTTTTGTTGTAGATAATTTTAAAACTACTAATGTAGCGGACACTGCAAATTATGACTACAGTGCATCTATAGATGTAATTAACGGATGCGTGAGACCATATCCATATGTAAATAATGTTGGGTTTGAATTTAGTGCCTCTTCAAGTACATCTCAAAAAACCGGCGATTACGTAACAATTCCATATACAGAAGTTTCATATGCAAAACAACCTTATGCTAGTAGAGTTGAAAATGTAACTCCGTTTGAATCGTTCTCTTATATTGGAGAAATGGAACTAGAACCTAAAAAAGATATTTGGTATGATACGAAAAGAGAAATAGTAGAGGGACAAAATATTAATTTGACCGATAGTATTTCCACATTATTTGATTTAGTTGTTCCTGGTGGAATTGTATGGGACTCTTGGAATCGTGGTGGTGGTGGAACTGCTAATGTCAGTGGTGGAAGAACCATAACAGATACCAGAGGTGGAACTCAATATGAAGTTGGTAGTTTGGATGTTGATCTTGAGTCCGGTGATACTATTAATGAAGTAACTGATCTAAGATACACTAGATCTAAAATTGTTAATTTTACTGCAAAAGCATTAAAACCAAAAACAGAACATGGTTTGTTTGTTGGAGATACAAATGCAAAGAGATTTGTATATCCTAAAGTACTTAAAGATTTAGTAAGTCAAAATTCAAATAGATTTGCTGTTGGTGAAAAAGTGAGAATATATAAAGCAAAACCAATAACTAATCGTGGTGCTTTATATTGTATTCAGTTAGAACCAAATTTTGAAGATCGTTATCTTGAGGCAACCGTACAAGATCCAAGAACTTTCCTTTCATCATCAGAAATCTCCACATCAGATTTTCTCAGTGGTCAAACTAATACCGCTCTAAATGGATATACTTCTGCTACATCTATGTTGGTAATTGATAATATTGAAAACTGGGATAGTGACAGTCAAGTTTTAAATATAGGTACTGATTTTATAATTAGTGGTCAAACTTCTAAAGCTAAAACCAGACTATCATCCGAAGTATTATCAGGTGGTCAACAGAAAAATAGATTAATATCTAATGCAGAAGGAACATTAGAAGCATTTGCAATTCTTCCTCCAGAAAAATTTGAAACTGGAGATTTAGAATTTAAATTATCAGATGATCCATCTAATATACAAGTTAAAAATTTAACAGGATCTTATGCTACTGGCGTGTACTATTCTCAAGGAACTCAACTTGATGTAACTGCTACACTGACTACATTAGAAACACCACAGGTATCAGTTACTTCTGTAAGTGATTCACGAACTAGATTTATACCCGATCCTCCTCCACCACCGCCAAATAATGGCGGAGGTGATCCATTAGCACAATCTTTTGTTATCGAAGAATCTGGTGGTGTTTTTATTACATCATTAGAATTATATTTCTTAACTAAAGATGATGTAGAACCAGTTACAGTTGAATTAAGGACAGTTGTTAATGGTAGTCCAACTTCTAATATAGTACCAGGATCTGTAAAAACTATTAGCGCATTTAATGTTTTACTATCAACGGATGCATCAGCGGCTACTAAATTTACATTTAACAATCCTTTATATCTTTCCGATAACAATGATTATGCTTTTGTGGTCAAGAGTAGTTCACAAAAATATAATCTATGGGTATCTAGAGTTGGAGAACAGGATATTTCTTCTGGTTCAACAATTGATAGACAACCTCATGTTGGTGTAGTATTTAAATCAGCTAATCAATCTACTTGGATTTCTGATCAATATGAAGATGTTAAGTTTAACTTAAATAGAGCAAAATTCCAAACTGGTGTAACTTATTCTGCAATTTTGCAAAATAAAAAAATTCCTGCTCAAATTTTAAATGGTAACCCAATATACATGACTGATGGTTCGACCACTATAAAAATTACTCAACCAAATCATGGTATGCTCCAGTCCACGAATAAAGTTACTATAACTGGTGTTCAATCTGATACATCTCCTGCTCTACTAGTTAACGAGTTGACGACAGGATCATCTGAAATTACATTAAGTGATATTGCAACAAATACAATCAATCTTTCTACTGCAGAAGGATGGTCAATTATAAACAATGGTGCGGTAAATGGAGGTAATCCTGGTTATGTAAAAATTGATGATGAGATTATTTCGTATAATAGTATATCAAATAATAAACTTTCTGGTCTTGTTAGAGGTTCTTTTGGAACTACTGCTACAGTTCATACTGTAGATACTATTGTTGAATGTTTCCAATTAAATGGAATTCCCTTGAATGAAATTAATTCTAATTTATCAATTTCACGGGTAATTAGTTTGGACGAATATGAAGTAAATGTTACTTCTTCTGCTAATTCATCCAAGAGATCTGGTGGTAATGATGTTCGTGCATCGAGAAACATTCCATATGAAGCTATTACCCCAAATATTTCTTCACTAGTTCCACAAGATACTATTTCTCAAGTTACTATAAAATCTGTTACTGGCTCAAGTCTCAATAATTCAACTTTACAACCATCTTTTGTAACAAAAGATCAAGAATCTATTGAAAATAATGTTGAAAATATATTATCAGATCCAAGACTTGTGTTGTCTCCAATAAACAACTCTACATATAAATCTGGTGTTACAAGCACTTTAGATACAGTAATTAATTTATCAACTACAAATGATTTCCTAAGTCCTGTATTAGATCTTCAGTCATCTTCTATTACTACTATCTCAAATAGATTAAGTAAAGAAATAGATTCCAATGGAGTTCTTGATATTACATCTGAGTTATTACCATCTGGTGGAAAACATTCTTCTTATATTACTAAAAAAGTTATATTGGAAAATGAATCAACTTCAATAAAAGTACTATTTGATGCTATTAGAGTTGGTGGAAATGATATAAAAGTTTTTGCTAAAGTGAAAGGACTTGGCCAACCAGGTTTATTTGATGATATGAACTACATTGAGATACCTGCAATTTCATATCCGGCTTCCGAAACAAGTAGTCAATATCGTGCATTTGATTATGAACTTAAAAATATAGAAGAGTTTGAGGAATTTAGTATTAAAGTAGTTATGATAGGACCTGATATGAGTAATATTATTAAAATTAAAAACTTTAGATCAATGGCATTGGCAATTTGATGAATAAATTAAAAGTTGATGGTCACCCAGACCTAATAAGAGATCCAAAGTCTAATGCTGTAATAAACAACAGTAGACAGGATTATGAAGAGTACATGAATAACTATAGGATCCGTAAGATGAAGAATGATCGAATGGATTCTATGGAAACTGATATGAAAAATATTAAAGATGAAATAAGTGAGATTAAATCTCTCCTGTTAAATTTAACTAATAGATAAATATTAAGGAGATCATATAAATAAAAACAAGTGGTAAACTCCTATGGCGGCTGTTCACAATCTTTATATTGACCAAGGGGCAGATTTTTCTGCAGATATTGGAATCTTCGATGATTTCAATACGGCTTGGGATTTGACTGGATACACCGGCGCGGCTAAAATTAAAAAATCATACTATAGTTCTACATCAACTCCATTTACAGTTTCTGTAAATGCTGCAGGAACTGTAACGTTAGCTTTAACAGCAGTTAACACATCAACTCTCGCAGAGGGAAGATATTTGTATGATGTTGTGATTACATCGGCTGGTGGAAATAAAACCAGAGTCATAGAAGGTTTAGTAACTATAAACCCAGGAGTAACAACGTAACATGAATACCAGAGTTACAGTATCAAATCAACCTCAAGTAATCAAAGTCACATCTGGAGGCGTTAATACACTAACAAATCTTTCTGACGTGAATTTTAACAATGCTACTGATGGCGCGGTTTTACAGTATGACGCAGCGAGTAATACTTGGATAGCAGAAAATGTTCTCCAAAAATCCGGTCTCTCAGTTAATTGCGGAAACTTTTAAATCCATCATAGGTAACAACAATGTCAACAGTATTAAGGATCAAAAGATCCAGCGCAGCAACAACGCAAACACCATCAACACTAAAACCATCAGAATTAGCATACGCTGAAGGTACTTCTACTTATACCGATGCCGTCGCCAATAGTAATGTTGCCTCTGGCGGTAAATTATACTATGGTAGAGGGGTTGCTGCTACTGGAGATGCAACTTCAATTGATATAATTGGTGGTAAGTATTTTACAGACCTGTTAGATCATGGTCATGGTACATTAACTGCTAACTCAGCATTAATTATTGACTCAGCTAGCAAAATTGATGTATTAAATGTAGATAATATTACTCTAAATGGAAATACATTTTCTTCTACTAATAGTAATGGTGATTTAAATTTTGATACCAGTGGTACTGGAGATTATATTTTTGCAGGTGCTGCTACTCATAATACTAATTTCTTTAAAATTGATGATGGTACAACAGATAGATTCGTAGTTGATTCATTCTCTGGTGCTCTTGATATTACAACACCAGAGTTAACTAATGCGGATACTGTACTCAATATTGATTCTACTTGGAATGAAGAAAACAATGTATTTAACGGTATTTTATTTAATGTAACAAATACAAAATCTGATAGTGCATCAAGACTACTCAAACTTTCTGTTGGTGGTGCTACAAAATTTGATGTTGATGCGTCTGGTAACGTATCATTAACTGGTAACGTTACATTTGTAAATGCTACAACTTTTGGTATTAAAGACAATGTTGCAAACGCTTTCCTAGTAAAAGAGGGATCAAATAATTATATCGATGTCACCACTACTAATAATAGTGAAAAGTTAACTTTAGGTAATAATATTACTTCTATTGATAATGTAATTGAAGATAATACTGCAAATGCTTTTACTATCAAAGAAGGTTCAAATTCCTACTTTGACATTACAACAACAAATACTAGTGAGTTAATTACATTTGGTACTGCTGATGTCACAATTGACAATGATTTAAATGTAAACGGTGGTGATATTATAACCAGCGCAACGACATTTAATCTTATCAATACAAATGCATCAATAGTTAATTTTGCTGGTGCTGGCGAAACAATTACTATTGGTAAATCTGGTGCTCATACCACTACTCTAGGTTCTAAAACTTTAGTTGGTACTCAAACAACTCAAAACGTATTTAATACGACTGCTACCACAGTTAATGCATTTGGTGCTGCAGAGTCAATTACTATTGGTAAATCTGGTGATTATACTACAACTTTACGTTCTAAAACTTTAGTTGGTACTCAAGAAATCCAAAACGTATTTAATACGACTGCTACCACAGTTAATGCATTTGGTGCTGCAACTGCAATCAATATGGGTACTGCAAGTACTACTCTTGATCTTGGAAATATTAGAATTAAAGGAAATACAATTTCCACTGATAGTAATGCAGCTACCGAACTAATTATCGACCCATTCCCAGATGCAGGAGATGCTGGTGGTGATGTTATCATCCGTGGTAATCTCCAAGTTGCTGGCACAACAACTACAGTTAACTCAACTGAAATGGCCGTTAATGATCCAGTCTTTACGATTGGTGATACGGTAACAGAAAAAACAGTTAAAACTTCTGCTGCGGTAGCAAATCCTCAACTATTAGAAATTGATAATCCATCCGGTGTTGTGGAAAGTGCAACAATTACTGGAACCAATATTAATTCTTCAACTGTAGTTGGTAATATTCGTATTGAGTTTAATACTGCTAGTACTCCATTATCAGGTAACCCATCTGCTGGTGCTGATATCTATCTTTATGATGGTACTTCATTCTCACTACTTGGTGATTTTGTCAGTAAAACTGCGGATACAGTTACTATTGATCTTGCTTCTAATATTTCTACCAGAGGAGATGATTTTTATAACGGAAAATCTTTATCATCCGTAGGTAGTGGTACTCCAGGTGCAGGTGCGCTTGCAACTCTAACTTTAGTAGATACTAAAGTATTTAAAACTACAACACTTACACTAACTAACGCATCGACAAATCCTTTGTCTTCTAGTGTCGATGCAGAAACTAAAGTAACTATTAGTCAAGCATCTGATGATAATCTAGATCGTGGTATTCAGTTTAAGTATCTAAAGTCAAATGCATCTAAAGTAGGTTTCTTTGGTTATGATGATAGTACTGAATACTTTACTTTCCTCCCAGACGCAACGAATAACTCAAACCTATTTGTTGGTACTGCTGGTAAAGCACAGTTTAAGACTGTAAAACTTGATGATGGTATTAATCTTGGTGTTCCATATTTCAACGCAAGTCTTGAATTAACAAGAACAGTTGCTGGTAACACTGCTGCTTCATTCTTTAAAATTAATAGTGGTGCAGTTGATGCTAATAATGATCCAATCATGGTTGGTAGTTCCAATGCATTCTTAACTGTTAATGCAAGTGGTGTTCCTATCTGGTCTGACACACTTGATGGCGGATCATTCTGATAAATAATTAAAATTATGAGGTAATTATGTCTCCTGAAGAAGCGAACAATTTAATGCAAGTAATGAACAATAGAATTAATCAGTTGACTCAACAAAATATGTTGTTAGAGTCCAAGGTTATGACTCTAACATCTATGATTGAACAAATGCAACAGAATGAATCCAGTGACGGTGGAAATTTTGATGACAACCCACCAGTAAAGCAAAATAATGGCAAAACCAAACAGCAGGACTGAACTAAAGGAGTATTCTCTCCGTAAATTAGGTAAACCAGTTATTGAAATAAATGTTGATGATGATCAAGTAGAAGATCTAATTGATGATACTATTCAACTTTTCAATGAACGAGTTTATGATGGAGTTGAGCGTGTATATTTAAAGTATAAAATTACTCAAGATGATATTGATACTGGTAAGGGTAGAAACGTAACTACTCAAAAAACTGACACTAATGCTGGTGTCACTCCTGCTTCCAGAACTTTAGAGTTTGAAGAGGGTAGAGGGTATTTAACAGTACCGGATCATGTTATTGGCATTCAAGGTGTCTTACCAATTTCCAATACATATGTTTCTAATATGTTTGGATTTAGATATCAATTTTTCTTAAATGATTTTTATAATTTTAGCTCATATGACATCTTAACTCTAGAGATGACTATGCAGCATATTCAAACGTTGGAGTTTTTGCTTGAAGGTCAAAGACCTATTAGATATAATAAAGTACAAAATAGGTTATACTTGGATATTGACTGGAGTAGAATTTATGTAAATGAATATATTGTAATCGATTGTTATAGAGCATTAGATCCAGTAACTTTCACTAAACTCTATAATGAAAGATTTGTAAAAGAATATTTGACTTCCCTAATTAAAAAACAATGGGGCCAAAATTTAATTAAATTTTCAGGAATTAAAATGCCTGGTGGAGTTGAATTTAATGGACGACAACTTTACGATGATGCACTTGCTGAACTAGAAAAACTAGAAAGTAAGATGCTAAGCACGTATGAACTTCCACCTCTTGATTTTGTAGGATGATATGGCAAAAAATGTTTACTTCTCTGGTGGAACCAGATCAGAACAAAGACTCTACGAAGATTTAATTATAGAATCTTTGAAAATTTATGGTCACGATATCTATTATCTACCAAGAGAAATTGTAAATAGGGATGATCTTTTTACAGAAGATGTTCTTTCTAAGTTTGATGAGAATTATATGATCGAGATGTATATCTCCAACTACGAAGGATTCGAGGGAGATGGAGCTCTATTAACAAAATTTGGTGTGAGGATTGCTGATGAAGCAACCTTCATAATTGCCAAGAGGAGATGGGAAGATTTAATTTCATCTTCAAATAATTTAGTATCTTCATTTAGACCCAATGAAGGTGATGCAATTTATCTGCCGTTAACTGATCAGTTATTCCAGATTAAATTTGTAGAACATGAAAAACCATTTAGACAGTTAGATGGAATTCAAACCTATGGTCTAGTTGCTGAATTGATGGAATTCTCTAATGAGAGATTAGAGACTGGTGTGGAAGAAATTGATAAACTTGCGAGAATTACTGGTTATAGTACCGTATTTAAGATTACTGATGGTATTGCAGATTTTGTTATTACTTCTGGTGGTACTGGTTATGGTTCTGGAACATCAGTAAGTATAGGGGGGACTGGAACTGGAGCAACTGGTACTGTAAGTATTACAAGTGGTGCAGTAACTTCTGTAAATGTTACAGAACCAGGATTGGGATATACAACAGCACCCCCAGTTAATATAGTTGGCTCTGGTACTGGTGCTGCGGTAACAGCTTTGATTTCTGCAAAGGGCAATTTTAAAACTGGCGAAACAGTTAAGTCTCAAGTAAATACTGCAAAAGCTTTTGCATCTAGAACATTAGATGCAGTTTCATCAATAATATTATATGATAATGGATCAAAATATACTTCTGCTCCTACTGTAACTATTACTGGTGGAGGTGGAACTGGAGCTGATGCAGTTGCTACTTTAAATTCAGCGGGTCAAGTATCTGGAATTAATCTTATTACATCAGGTTCTGGATATACTTCAAATCCAACTGTAACCATACAAGCATCACCAAATGAAGCAACTGCTAAAGTAGTCAGATTTGACACTACAAATAAAGAATTGGAAGTAACTGATATTGTTGGTGAATTTACGGACAATGACACATTAATAGGATTAACTAGTGGAGCTGAATGGACCATAAATACGTTTAGTTCTATTGAGAATGAAAACGATCCTGAAGCAGAGAATGACTTCTTTGAATCTGAGGGTGACAATATTATAGATTGGACGGAAGGCAATCCTTTCGGGGAATATGGTAATCAAGGAGTCTTTTAATGTTAGGAACACATTTTTATCACGAAATTATACGTAAAACAATTGTAGGGTTTGGTACTCTGTTCAATAATATCGAACTCAGGAGAACTGATAATGCTGGTAATGTTGTCCAGACTCAAAAAGTTCCCTTATCATATGGACCTAGAGAAAAGTTTTTAGCAAGAATTGATGCTGAACCTCAGTTGGATGGTCGTTCAGAAACTCAAATCACATTACCAAGAATTGCATTCGAGATGCAAGGTATTACTTATGATCCCACTAGGAAGTTAGGTCCGATACAAATTTGTACTTCTCCTAAAACTAGTTCAACTGATGCTGTATATACACAGTACTCTCCAGTACCATATAATTTAGATTTTGAATTAAATATTATAAGTAAAAACAACAATGATTCTGTTCAAATTTTAGAACAGATTTTGCCTTATTTCCAACCCATGTTTAATATCAGTATTAAACTAGTAGAGTTGACAAAAGAAACTAAAGACGTACCTATTATCTTAAATAATGTGAGTATGCAGGATGACTATGAAGGTGATTTCAGAACAAGAAGATCACTAATTCATACACTTACATTTACCGCTAAAACTTATCTATACGGTCCTATTGCAACTACTGATGTTATCAGAACTGTTAACGTTGATATTGGTGCCGCAATTAATGCTGGCGCTAGATATGTAAGATACAGTGCTACACCAAAAGCACTCGAAGATTATAATAATGACGGTACTGCAGTTACCTCCATCAACATTAATAGTAATACATTTACATTAGCAAATCACGGATATGTAACTAATGATTTTGTAACACTGAGAGTAGGAACTGATGGTTCTGCAGCTGGTGGACTTGTGGATGGAGACGAATATTATATTATTAAAATTGATAATGATAATTTTAGAGTTTCTGGAACAAAATATAACTCTACTCGTGGATATGCTTTAGATATAACTTCTGCCGGTACTGGTACACAAACATTCTCTGTTGTAAATACATTAGATGATGCGTTTGTTGAATCAGACGACAACTTCGGATTTAATGAAACTTGGACTGATTACTAATATGACTGACACATTTGGAAATTTAGATAAAACTTTTAACGTCGAATCTGCTATAGAAAAAGCAGAGGAAACTGTTGTTGATATTAAAAAAGCAAAAACAGATAAGGATGTTGATAATGATTATGAATATACTAGAGGACAACTCTACAACCTCATAGAGAAAGGTCAAGAAGCGATAAATGGTATTTTAGACGTAGCACAGAATTCGGACCATCCTAGAGCGTATGAGGTCGCAGGCAACCTCATTAAAAACGTTGCTGATATATCAGATAAACTGGTAGATTTACAGAAAAAAATGAAAGATCTCGATGAAGAACAGAAAGGTCCAAAAACTATTACTAACAATGCAATGTTTGTAGGTAGTACATCAGAACTACAAAAGATGTTGAAACAGATGGGAAATGATAAATAATATGGTAAACCCTCGTCGGTTGTTATGAAAGATTTTAGAGAGTTTAGAGAATTAGCTGAAGCCAAACGTGGTCTCTACGCAAATATCCACGCAAAGCGAAAACGAGGAGAAGCACCAGCGAAGTCAGGTAGTAAGGACTACCCCGCTAAGGATGCTTTTCAAAAGGCGGCGAGGACTGCCAAAGAAAGTTTT
>Ga0187217_1000415_pt1 | contig 17937 bp, 20 predicted proteins | sample 15SPOviralmetaG_FD_130165 | JGI IMG/M metagenome (GOLD analysis project Ga0187217, IMG submission 130165) | Marine viral communities from the oligotrophic San Pedro Time Series (SPOT) site, San Pedro Channel, CA, USA - 15 SPOT_SRF_2010-09-15... | ecosystem: Environmental > Aquatic > Marine >... | reverse complement strand
GTGGTGGTGGTGGTGGTAGTGGTGATACCGGCCAATCTAATAATTTAGTTTTAATATAATTTGAAGATTGTATCAAACCACCTTGGTCGTCTTTTCCTGAATCACCTCTATTTAAAACATTTTTGTCAGTTGTAAAAACTTTTGTACATACTTGCTTATCTGGATCATTTAGTGCTAAGGAATCTCTACCAATATTTCTTTTTTTAAAATTAAGATTATTAAGAAAAATATTATCATGCTGGCAATTTAAGAATTGACCATTATACCAACCGTGCCAATTATTTGCTAAGGGTTTGTGAGTTTTTGGATCTTTACCCGTTGTCTTATATTCTATTCCGGTTTTATTTTCCTTATTGTAACCTTTAGCATACTCATTATTTATACCTCTAAATTGATAATCTAATATCCAAGCATAATTACCTATACTACTACTATGATTGGAACGATTAATGAAATATTTAACATTATATATATTATTAAAATATGTTTTATCTTCTTTACAATTATCGACAACATTTACACCTACATTGTGTTGTATCTTTTTAATGTCTGAATAATCTGAGTCTTGACAATTTCCTCTTTTAATTGCTTTTCCTCCAACATATTTTGTTCCATCTAACCATTCTGTTCCATTAGCATCAGACCATAAAGAATATATTAAGACCATATTTTGTAAATCGTAGTCAGAAACCATAGTTTCCTTATTTTTTGTGTCTGCTACAAGTGTAATAGTCTTTGAGTCTTGTGAAATCTTGGTTGTTATTTTAACATACCAATAATCTGAACCACCTTTTACCTTTGTTGATGTTATTGTACATGCTACGCTTATTGGATAATTTGTATCTATTCCATCAGCATCTACACTATCAGGTTTATAAACTGCACGATTTCCAAATTTCAAGTGATCCTCAAGAAATGAACCATCAACATAATTAGCACTATTCCATACACCATCCATGTCTATTGCTTCATCATCAGTTAAACCATCTGGAAATTGTGCATTCAGTTTTCCAGGACTCCATCTATAATTATCCTTTTCTTCTTGGGGCGCCTTTCTACTTGGTAATACGGCATGAATTGTTGTTTGCGCTGCTCTTCCAGATGTTTCCAGTAAATCTAATTCAGTTCTTGCTCTTTGACGATTTAAATAATTACTATTTGAATCAATAAATCCAATACCTTGAGCATCATTATATAATGCTCCAGTTTCATCACCATTAATTTTATGACCATTACTAGTATAAGTCGTATTTGTGTTATCTTCCATCGGAACCATATAAAATGCAGAAATTGCTCCACAATTAAGTCCAGACAAATTTGTTTCAAAATTAATTTTTACTTCTTGTCTACAATCAAATTTAATATATTTATATTCATCATTATGATCATTTTTTTTAGATAAAATTAATCTTGATCCTCCAAGACAAGACCAATTATTAATTGCCCCTCCTAAACCAGTTGTTAAACCTGTATAACTTGCATCTAATTCGGGTGAATCATTAAATTTTTTTTTTAATTCTTTCATTATATTTACTATTAATCTTATATATATTTTTTTTTTTATTATTATTGTATTTTTATTTTACCATTTGGTGTTATAATATTTGTTTTTACTGTATTTTTTTTCTGTTTAATTTCTAATACTTGTAACCTTTTCATACAAGTTTTTAATGTTCCGCCAAATGCTCTTGATATAGCAATGTCAGTCCTATAAATTTTATTATTACATAAAGTATTTATATTTTTATGTGTTGAGTGACCCATAACTAAATATTTACCATTATTAAAATATTTAAGAACACTATCAACTAAATTTATACATTCTTTTTTATTTAAACATTTGGGATTTGTTAAATTTCTGTTAAATAATGGATTTATGTTATCTGAACTATTAATAAAAAATGGTATTTTTTTTGTATTTCCAATTAACCAATCAGCAACAATTTTATTTAATTTATTGATGTCAACTAAATTTGAATTATCATTTTTTTTTATATTATAATTTATACACATTTGTAAAAATTCTTTACTTAATGATCCATGACAAAAAATAAATTTTCCTAGTTGTATTATGAATGGTCTTGTTTTTCCTAATAGTTTTGCGCCTTTTCCTACACCTGGTTTATAATATTTAAATCTAGACACCTTATATAATTTTTTATAGTTTTCAAGATCTGATGTTTTTACATATTTATCATTGAATGATTCATCATTATAATAGTAATATGGATATAGTTCATGATTACCTAATATAGATATAACTCTACCTCCATGTTTTTTTGCTTGTTTATCTAGATTTAGTATTAAATTTGTTATCTCAATTTCACCTGTTGTTTTTAGAAATGAACTATCAATATTAATATCAGGTCTTTTACCATCTAAAGTATCACCTAATTGTATAACAAATGTATCTTTTCCTTTCCATTTCAAATCCGAATTTATTACTTTTGCCATTTTAAGTAATTCAATAAAAATATAATAATCGCCATGTATATCACCTATGGCTATTATTCTATTGTTATTATAGTTGAACATATAATATTATGATTTATTAATTATAAAATTTATTATTTTTTTTTAATTTTTTAATTTTTCGATTTCTGGTTCATTATATCCAATTATATGAGTACCAGTTTTTTTATTTAATATTAATGGAACACCTGTTGCTTTGCGTTCTCTCATTTCTTTTACACATTCTGGTGATCCAGAATCAACAAAATCGTGATCTATTCCTAATTCTTCCATTTTTTTCTTTGCTCTAACACAAAATGGGCATGTCGTATTTCCGCAAATAACTACATCTTTCTTTGAATGGTTACCTTGGTTACCATGGTTACCATGGTTACCGTTACTTGGTCTTAAATCCTCTAATACTTTATCTAATTGTTTAAAACCTATTGAAAGAACATTTGGATTATCTTTTAAAGCAAATGTTGGTGTTCCTGTAACTTTGTATTTATTTGTTAATTCTGTATGTTTTGTCATATCAATAATACATACCTTCATATCGCCTACCATATGATTGTTATCTTCAACTATCTTCTTCATTCTTGCGGAAAAACCACAACCTTCTCTGTCAAACATAATTACATCACAATTATCTAAATTATTATTATTATCATTTTTTATTTTTTGGTTAGAAAATTTATCATTTCTTACTAGACATATTATCAATACAATAATTAATGTGATTAATAATACACCACAAATAATATTAACAACATTATTATTTTTACCTTTTTCAAACATACCAAATTTATTTTTAGCACTTAATTTACCAAAGAAATCCATTAAATTATAAAATAATATTAATATATATTTTTTTTTTTATTATTTTTACAAAAAATAATAAGATTTAAAATTATCATATATATATCTATCAATATTTAATATAACGTATCAATATGATAAATATTGGTGTTATATGTGATACTACATGGGACAATTATATACTTATAAATAATAAGTTTAAAAAAATCAATTCTGAGCATTATAGAATTCATACATTATATGGAAAAACACTTGAAATATTTAATAATTGTGCTTCAAATAATCATTTAACAGTTATTAGACATTATTCAGATAATTTATGTAAAACAATTTATAATCTTTTAAAGATATGTGATATATGGTTAATTTTTACAAATAATATTGAATATAATACTCAAACAAGACTAGTAACTGAAAAATGTGAAGAATACAATATTAAACATATAATAATTTCTGAATACTCAAGAAATGAAGACTTTTACTCTTTTGAAATTGATAAAAAATTATCTTTTAAGAAAAATTTAGAAAAAATTTCAAAATCTAATAATTCTAATATATCAGAATTTGATTACAAAATATATAATGATAATTTTAATAGAACTAGTTTTGTTCCATTAAATATTACACATGATATTAAGGTAAAATTAAAAGAATCATATGAATCAATTAATCAGCGTAAAAAAGAAAGAAGTATTAAATTATTATATGATAAAGATGAATTAAAACGAGAAAAAGAATACAAAAAAAGCATTAAAGAAATTACTCAATTAGATTTTAACAATAATAGACGTAGTTATTATAAAAATTTAAAGTAATAAATCATCTGTTTGTGTAAACACATCAATTTTATTAATTGTTTTTATAATTTCTTCTGTACTTATTTCTTTTTGTTCTGTGCTTATTTCTTTTTGTTCTGTGCTTATTTCTTTTTCTTCAGTACTTATTTCTTTTTCTTCAGTACTTATTTCTTTTTCTTCTGTACACATTTCTTTTTCTTGTGTATTCAATTTTTTTTCATCTGTGCTAATTGTTTTATTTATTATTTCATTGTTTTTATTTTCTTTAATAATTTTTTCCTGATTTATAAGTATTGTTTCATTAATTTTTAATAAAATAGAACTTGCTTTATCACACAATGCTAATTTTGCTTGTGATAATCCATAATAAAATAATTTAATTTTATCATTAAATTTAATTTCATTAAAATTAAATTTACAATTGTACTCTTTACTTGTATTAATACATATAGTATACTCTGTATTAAAATCTTCTTCGTTTTGTAATGTGCAATTTATTACTTCTGAAATATATTCTACAAATGAATTAATTTTTTTAATTGAATAGTTACCTTTAATTACAAAATGAACATTTTGATCATTTAATATAATATTTTTTGAAATACCATCAATACATTTCACACAACCATCGATGTAATATTCATTGTTAATATAAACAGGAGGAAAAATAAAAGGTATACTACATGATGCCTGTAATACTTTAAAAACATTTGTATTTGGGTGCGTTTCCATATTAAAACATATGTTTTTTCTTTGTGTTAATGAAGTAGAGAATAAATTTAATTTAACATTATACTTTTTGTAAAATTCTATAAATGTTATATTACTATTTACCTTTTTTTCAATTACTTCTTTTATTTTTTTGAAAAATGAATCTGATATCAATGAAAAACTATGTTCTAAATTATTAAAATTAAAATCCCAATAATCTTCCAAATTTATATTTAATAAAATATTTAAAATCTCAAATGGTGTATAACCTATTATATAAAATATTCCAACTATAGTTCCAACTGAACTACCATAAAAATTTTCGATATTTTTAATCATATTATTTTGATATAAATATTCTAATGCTCCTACATATGATATTCCTTTAAAATTTCCACCACCTATAGTTAAATTAACCATATTATTTGGTATATTATAATTTTAAATAATATATATATAAATAAACTTAGATAATAAATAATAGTAATTTTTTTTTTATAAATTTATTTAAGTTTATTTAAGTATATAAATAATATAAATTAATTAAAAATAATTAATGAATAATTATCAAATCTTAGGGTTAGAATCAAATGCATCAATTGATGAAGTTAAAAAGGCATATAAAAAATTAGCAATGAAATGGCACCCAGATAAAAATTCTTCACCTGAAGCAACTGAAAAATTTAAACAAATCACAGAGGCATATTCTAAAATTACAAATCCTAATTCAAATGATGATGAAATTGATATCGAAAATATTTTTAATAATATTTTTAGTGAAATTGGTGGACTCGGAGGACTTGCTAGTGGACTTGGTGGACTTGGTGGACTTGCAGGTGGACTTGGTGGGTTCGGAGGACTTGGAGGACTCGGAGGACTTGCAGAAATGGCAGAAATGGCAGAAATGGCAGAAATGGCAGGTAATGGTAATTTTGATGAAGTAATTAGAAATATGATTAATAGTAACATTAGTAACAATAGTAACAATAGTAACAAAAAACTTCCTAAGGGTAAAGACATACTAAAACTTATAAATTTAACTTTAGAAGATATATATATTGGTAACACTTTTATAATTTCCTATGATACACAAATCATTAATAATAAATGTATTAAATGCAATAATTGTGATGGTAAAGGAAAAATACCTAGTGTTCAACAAATGGGTCCTATTGTTATGCAAACAATAGGCAAATGTGAATACTGTAAAGGAACTGGTATGTTAAATTTGTATTCACCATCAACAGATACTATTGAAATAACTATACCTAAAGGTTTTGATTACAATAATAAGATGACAATAAAAGGTAAAGGATTACCACACTATAAAGGTGAAAATGGTGATTTAGTTTTATCTTTTAATTTATTAAATCATTCTAGATTCAAAATTAAAAATAAAAATTTGTACACTAATTTTGATATATCTTTAAAAGAATCATTACTAGGATTTATAAAAGGATTTGAGCATTTAGATACCAGACTTTTAACTATTAATTCTGATTCTATTATTAAACCTAGTACTGTCCACTGTATAAATGACGAGGGATTATATGATAAAGAAACTAATACATACGGTAAGTTATATATAAAATTTAAAGTAATTTATCCTAGTTCATTAACTGATGAACAAAAAGATATTATTGATAAATATTTTTAGATTTAATGATTAACTAAATTTTTAACTTTCATCCATCCACCTTGCTGCATATCAATTGCTTTAGCACCTGGTGGTGTTGGCCACATCCATGCAGAACTTGTAATACCAGTATCTTGTGTACCAGACCATGTTTTACCTACACTTGGTACCATATTTCCAAAGTAAGGTAATGCATATGCACATGAAGATTTTTGACCGAATCTAGAATGTCTAGAGTGCGATTTTCGTGAGTGTGATCTTTTTACTGGTTTTTTTGCTTTTGAACGAGTAGATTTGCTTTTTTTCATTTTTCTTTTTAATGCTTTTACACATTCTGCTTTTGTTCTATAAACTTTAGTTCCCTTTTTAAGAACTTTTCCTTTGTAATTAACTTTTTTTGTAACTAATTTTCCTGAACGATTTCTTTTTTTCATCGAGTACACTTTAACGCATTTTCCTTTTAGAATGTAGTAACCAACCTTTTTTAAAGCCATTAATAAAATATACTTATATTTTTATTTTTAAAAAAATTTTAATTATTACTTTATTTTAAATATTACTTATAGTCCAATAATGATTCCTTAAAATAATAATCTAATGAATCTTTATTACATAAGTCACCAGTACATGGACTTGTTGTAACTTTAACTCCACAATAATCAACCGGTTTTTCTTCATATTTAGGATCATTCCATAACCCTAATTTAACCGCAAGTTTTACTATAAAATTAAAATTTGTTTTAAACTCTTCACCATGTCCATATGAATTACTCATTACATGTGCAAGTTCATGTAGACATACAAAAAATGTATCATTTTCATCATTTAATTTACCCTTAGTTATAACACAAATATAAATATGACCTTTACCTTTTGTATATGCTGCACCATCCTTTTCTCCATTTGGAGTTTCTCCAATTTCATGGTTTTTAAATCTATTATGCGTTCTTAAAGCAATTTCTTTTGTAGGTAAATGATTATCATACATATATTTAACAATTTTTCTTGCTTTATTATCAATTCTTGCTAAAAAATCTGCTTTAACCTTATTTAATTTTTTATTATCATTTTTTATTTTATACTTTTTTCCATTATATGCTTCCCATTCTATACGAGAATCATTGAAAAATAAAAAATAGAATACCGTAAATACTATTAAAATCAAAATAAATTCTTGATACATTAATATATAATGTTATATAATAATCTTTTATTTTTTTTGGGAATTTATTCTTGGAATTATAAAAGTACCAATTTATTTGAAAGAATTTTCCAAAAAAAAGAACTAAATTTAACACTTTTAACTCAACATAAAAATAATAAAAAACTAATTAAATTTGATGAAACAGATTCAAATAGTCCAAATTTAAACTTTTATTTAACAGTACTTGATTTAAAAGAACTTACTCCCAATTTAAAATTTAAAATTTATATATATAATTTATATTCATTTATTATTTTTATTTTTTTATCTATTCAACCATTTTATTTATTTATCAAAATGTTTTCTAATAGTGAAAATTTTCAAGAATATTTATTAACATTTTTAATTAATATTAATACACCGGTAAATTATATATGGGCAAAACATTATTTTAGTACTAATCATTTTGATATATTTATTAATAGTTGTAATTACAATTGTTGGTCATTTGTAATTTTTATAATAGTTATAACATTTATCAGTATTATAATAAGTTTAGTTAATATAGATTCATTTTATAATAAATATTACTATATTTATAATTTTAATAGAAGTTTAGCAATAATAATAGTAATACTTGAATGGTTATATTCTAGATTATTATTTGCTTTGACTAGTAGTTCATTTACAATAGTTTTTTGTAAACATGTTAAACAAATAAGAAATTTTATAAAGCAAATTATTTCAAATGAATTTGATTTAGAAGATTCTTATTGTCTGAGTTCATTAATAACTAATATAGCATCACTTAGACATTCAGTAGAAATTAGTATTAGATTTTATAATAAATTATTATCTTTCATAACTGTTACCGGTGGTATATCATTAGCAATTTATATTAGACATTTATATAATAATTTTAATGAAGAAAATACATTAATTATACAACAACATGAAGAATACTTACTTCAATCATATATATTATATATTATATGTCAGATAATATTCTTTTATAATGTTTTAAATTATTCTGAATTGAGAAATAGATTAGTAAAATTAATACAGAGTTCTTCTTTTGTAAATAAATTTTTAACTAGATGGTCTGCTTCTCGCTTAAAGAAAAAATGTAAGGATAAATGTGAAATTAAACATTTAAGTAAAATTATATTATGCATTGAACAAGAAAATGCAACCAGTATCGACTGGATGATTTTAGAAAAATTAACCAGAAATAAATGGATGGATTTTTCCATATTAGGTATTTCTACACAAGATGGAACTTTAATTAAAAAAGTTATTACATTTAGTAGTTTGATTTACTTAGTACTAAGTTACTTTTAGTAACTTTTAGTAACTTTTAGTAACTTTTAGTAACTTTTAGTAACTTTTAGTAACTGACTTTTTAATTATCAATTTTAATTTTTTTATTTCTTGGTAGTTTTACTGTAAGAACTTTTTCCATTTTTGCAATTTGTTCATTCGTAGGTACTTCTTTATTACTTTCCCATTTGTTATAAATTTGCAATGAAATATTTAGATTTGCTTTTTGATTTAATTCTTTTATAAAATCTCCCTGAGTTTTAAAACCTTTTGCTAAACGTGCCTGTGATAATAGTTGACCCAGTTTTTTATCTGCTTGTACTTTTACTATTTCATTGTCGTTCAATGAAACTTGCTTCTGACTAATTCTTTTTTGCACATCTTTTTTGTTTTGATCAACTGCCTTTTTTTCTTTTGAATTAAAAACAACTGTTTTAAAATCCTGATGTTCCATTTATTTGTTACTTGTTATTAAATTTAATTTTTTAAATTATTTTTAAATATATATATATATAAATTATTAAATATTATAAATGTTTATATGTATACTTGTTGTTTTTATTGTAATAGTGACTTTAGTAATATTTTTAAATATAAATAATATTTATAATTATTTTTATGATTTATATACAAATTTTAATGAATATAGATTAGGAGATGTATATAATGGAGATGCTGGAAAATCAAATGAAAAATGGTTACGTAATCATCATATAAATAATTTTCCAAAATCTTTAGCATCTGAGTATTTAAAAAAAACTAATGAGAAAAATAATATTAAAATAATGTCTAATATTGTTAAAGATAGATTAAATAATATACCTAAATATGATTGCGTTTTACATATAAGAATTGGAGATGTTTTAGAAGATTTAGATTATAATAAAATTATAGAAGAATGGAATAGTAATAAAATTAATAATGAAAAAGGTAATTTTTTTGATAAAATTAAATATTTAAGAAATAAAAAATATTTTAACGATAAAATAATTAAACTTAAAAATTTGAATATTAATAAAATTTATATCATTGCTGGTGCTCATGTAAAATATAATCAATACAAAAATTCAAGTCTATATATTGATTTAATTAAAAATTTATTTGAGAGTAATAAAATTAAATGTATTTTATTATTTAAAAATAATCCAGATTATGATATTTTATTATCTGTAAATGCAAAGAAGTTTATTAATACAGGAGGAGGATTTTCTAAACTTATTATAGAAATTAGAAATGAAATGAACAAATCACCATCCCTTTGAAAATTGAACATATTTAGATTTATTTATTTCATTCATATTTGGATATATACTTTTTAAAAATTTTTTAAGTCTATATCCAGATTTTTCAATTCCATAATTATTAATAAAATATTGTCTTGGACTATATTTTTTACTCATGATGGTTCTTACTTTATCTTTTATATTATTCTCATTAAAAAATTCACCTGTATTATTATTAACATATTTCCAACCTCCTAATATATTTTCATTAACTAATACAGGAGTATCTAAACATAAACTTTCAGTTAAAACTCTTGGTGATGCTTCTTCTAAATTTGGTAATAATGTAAATCTTGATTCATTTATATATTTTTTTAATTTATCATGACTTATATTATCAGTTAACGTTAAATTTTTTATATTTTTAATATTTAGGTCTTTTTCGCATCCTTTTCGCCCAACTATTATTCCTTTTAAACCTAATTCATCAATTAATATTTTTGTTATTTTTTTACATAATGGCCAATTTTTATAATATGAATACCAACCATCTTTACATTCATTATTATCCTTTGGTTGTATTGCAATAAAGTCATATTTCTTTTTAATTTGTCTTGGAATTATATGATTATAATTAGTAAAATCTGATTCTGATATTAATGCCAATGGTAAATTATTTTTAATATATTTTTCTGGTTCTCTAAAGCAATGACACCATCCATTTACGTATTCTTCTATACTTTTATTATTATACATAATATTTTCTTTTTTATGACAATGTCCATATGGATTATCACAAATTCTTGGATGAGAATTATTTGATGATAATCCAATTAAGTTTATATTTTTATCTATAAATTCTTTTAAATCCTTTCTAGTTTTATCATTATCAATGTATGCCATAACACCAATAATTGGTAAATTTTTATTTTTTTCATCACATAAATTTATAAATGGCCATTTTACAGACTCTATTTGTTGATTTGTAAAAAAGTCATATATTTTTAAATTATTATTGTACAATATAAATATAATAATTATTATAAATAGTACTAAAAATAAATAAAGTAAAGTTTTATTACATTTACTCGATTTTAAATAATTATTAGGTTTATTAATTTTCATTATTAATAATATAAATTTTTTATTTAGTTAAATTATTTAGTTAAATTATTTAAAATTAAATAATTATTATTAATAAAGTATAATGCAGAACTTTGTTAATGATAATTATGACCCAAATATAACTTTTTTTAATCAACTACCTGATCCAGCAATAAATGAACCATTTAATCGCGCAACACACCCAGCAGATAAACCTGTTGTAGCAAAACATATATTTGCTATTGATTCAAGACAACGTGATTATGATAAGTATCCAAATGCAAATAATTATAATATGTCAATACCAGAAAGATATCGTAATGTTACAAGTATAGAACTAAAAGCAGCAATGTTACCCAGAACTGAATATAATGTAAATGGTTCAAATAAATATTTAGACTTTGCGGTTGGTGATTATATTAGTAATATCGAAACAATTGGACCTGCTTATATTACAAATTTAGGTAAACCTTTAGAACAAGGTATTCATAAATTAACAATTGAAGGTCCTATATTAATTGGTGAACACATTACTCAAGTACAAGCAGATATTGAAGTAGAACTTAGTGTTGATTCTAAAATAATTAAATATATCTATAATAATCAAGGATCAGGATATTCATTTTCTAAACCACCAAGAATTTCTATTGGTGATTTTACTAATTTTAAAGTTACAGTTGGTGTTGAATATTATGGTGCATTACGTGAAGGTCAATATGTTATCGGAGGTAATCCACAATTTACAGAATTTGAAACTGGTTCTATAAATTCTTCTTGGGTTCCAAATAATTTACTTGCAGAAATTGAAAATACAATGAGTTATGCCATTTTACAGGATTCAGATTATTGTTATTCTAGAACCCCATGGACATCTAACTCTTCAAATGAAACTGATTATCCATTACTATTTACAGTTCGTATAATGTCACAATATCCATCTTTACCGACATATGATCCATTAGAATTTCGCTCATCACCACAAAATTATGAAACAAATGCATGCAATTTTAATAGAGTTTATACAACAAATTGTCTAATATTTAAAACAAGAATAAATCATTCAATTGATTCAATGTTCAATGATGGTATATACATGTATAAAGTTAAAAAAGTAGATACTATAAAATTAGATACTGTTAATGATTATATTTTATATTGCGAGTTAGTTAATCCATCATCTGGTTGGACTGGATTATCTCCTAGTTCTGACTATTCGATAGCACACTGGGAATATTTATTTGCTACTGGAGATAATCAAGTAGTTAATAGTGCTAGTCTAATTGGTTATAATAAAAAAAATTATTATTTTAATAGTAAAACTAAAAATAGATCCTTTATTAATATTCCAATTGAAGTAAAACATGCTGTTGGAGGAAATACAACTTTAGTTCCTAGAGGTATTACATATTCATCTGAAAATGATTACTATTTATTCGGTGACCCAGAATACTCTATATTATCATTTAGACCAAGATTTGGCGGTAATACAATCTCTGGAATAAATGATCGAGTAGATTCACAACCAAATACAAATATAGATAGAGTTTTTGCTTGTTTAATATTTGATTCAACACAACCAGCAGTATTACAAGATATGTCGTCTGGTAAATCTATGGCAACTATTGGTTCTGCTGCAAGTTCAAATAATAATACTTCTACATTTATTAATTATGACAAAAATTATAATGAAGTTAAACAATTAACTGGTAACAGTGGCACTCAAAATGTTAGTTATAATAGAGCACCTGGTATGTTACGAGCACAAAAAGGTGCAGATTTTGACAGAAAAGTTGTTGATTTTCCACAACCTGTTGCTCAAATATTTGATATGAACATTAGATTTTCTAAATTTTCAAAACTTGGTAAAGGTGAAGACGATGAACTATATAATTTTCACGGAAAAGAACATTTACTTCTTTTTGAAATAACATGCAGTGATTTCATGACTGGTAAACGATTTTAAGTATTAAGAATTGTAAACGATTTTAAGTATTAAGAATTGTAAACCATTTAAAAAAATATTAAATTATTTTAAGAATTAATATTAATAATTACTAATTATGAAAAGATCTTATGATGAAAAAAAATTAGTAGTTATTAGTATTATAAAAAAAATTGATGAACTACAATTAAGTCCTGAATATCCTGCAGTAAAACAACTTTATCAATTCTTAAAAGAATATCAAGAAAATGATTATTCTATAAATATTAATATTAAATTTCCAGAAATAGATAGAAAAATTATAGGTATATTACCTATAAACATAAAGAATGAACCAGTTATAAAATTAGTAAATAATTAAAATTGTTACTTCGTTACTCCGTTACTTCATTACTTCGTTACTTCATTACTTCGTTACTCCGTTACTTCGTTACTTCGTTACATGTCTAAATAAGTTTTTAAATTTTATATTTTCTTCACATAGAATTATTTTTTTTGTGTCTGTGTCACTTTCTTCAATTAAATATTTTGCAATTGGTCTAATTTTTATAGGAATTACATTTGTTAAATAAATAAATTTTGAAGTTTTAATTAAATCTGATAATTCATTAAAATATAATTTTAATCCTTCCACTATTTCCAATGTTAATTCTTTCCATGTATCTTCTGTAATATCAATCAATCCATATTCCTGTTCAGTCGCAACATCAGAATCAAACTTTTCTTTATTAAATAATTGAACAATTTTTCCTTGTGAAATACCAGTAGCAAGTAAATAACAAATTAATTGATATAAATCATATTCATTTCTACGAACATTTTGTCTTCTTGTTCTTGTTTTAATTTCTAGTAATACATCACCAATACTAGCATCATTTTTACCACCTATACAAGCATTTGGATAAATTTCATAATAATACATTCTATCATTTCCCTTAGTATAGTGTTCCTTTTGAATAATATTACTTTCCTGAATATGTCCATTATTTTTCTTTAAAAGATCTTGTGTATATTCTTTTAATTGTTTAATTTCTTTTTCAGAATGTTCATTATTTCTTTTTCTCTTATATTCTTGTACTACCTTTTCTTCAATTTCTTTAAAATCTTTAACATCATATTGTTCAGGAATAATTACATTATATGTTTCTTTTTGTAAATCAGAATATGATTGTTCATCTTGTTTTAATGATACTATACAATTATTTTCAATTAAATAATTTCTTACAATCTCTGGACAATGACGTGCCCATGAAACTAACAATGTTTTTTCTTTTGACTCATATTGATTCTTACCTAACGCAGCAGCAACATTTGATATTTCTAAATACATTTTGTTTTGTATAAATTGATTATATTCTTTAAATAAAAATAAAATTTGTAAAATTGTCAAATTATAATTAATTAATTTAAATTAAAAAAAAATTTTATATATTATTATAATAATAAAATATGTTTAGCGCAAGTAATACTTTACAATTTTCTACATGCTTATTTTATGTTGTATTAATGCTTTCATTTGTTCTAAGTGTATCAAATGTTGCTGATGAAGATAAAAAAGAAAAAGCATTCCCAATATCTGTTTTAGTAATTAACTCTTTAGTTATGTTTGCTCTTTTATTAAATATATTTGGTGTAAAAATGGCGGGTGACTTACAAAAATATTCACTAGTAATCTTCTTCCTTGTTCTAATCTTATCATTTGTTCTATCAATTGAAAACGTATCAGATGATGATCAAGAAAACAAATCACTACCAACAATTGCATTAATTGTAAATAGTGTCATATTACTTATGGTTGGTTTCAATTTTGCTATGCGTTATGTAAAATAAATTTATAAAAATAATTTAAAAATATATATATTTTAAATGTTATACAAAAATGAAATTATAATTGCAATTATTATTCCATTTTCAGTTATTACATCATATTATTTATCTAAATCATATATCTTTATTGAAAATTGTTACTATAGTTACGATGGTTACAATGGTTACAATGGTTACAATAACATTACTTTTTTTTAAACCAATTAGGTATATCTCTTTTTGTCCAAACACAAAAATCTTTTTTATATTTAATATAATAACTTCTATATGCTATAATTGGATTTTTATGTTTTACATCATCAAACATTGCTTGTGCAAAACTAGTTATATTTCCTTCAGGTATTAATTCAGGTATTTGATTAAATATGTTTATAAATCTGGATTCACAAGAATGTATTTTATTATATCTATATGTATATTCATGACATAATTCCCTAAATAATATATATATCCATTTATAATTTCCCGTTGATTCACGTATCCATTTTGTACATGGATGATTTGCAAATGCCTTGGTGCGTTTATATAGATTTTCATTGGGACTTTCTGAACATAACCAATGTGTTACTGATAACATTTGTGCAGTTTCTAGTATCATTTTAACAACATGTTTATCGCAATGATAAATTGCACATAAATATGGACATAGTGATAATACAAATATATTCATTATGTCAATATTTTAAATTGGATATTAACTTTTTTTTTAACATATTTATAATCTGTAAATTATATTTATTTTCAATCATACTTATGATGTTTTAATTGATTCTCTATATCACTAATAATTTCAGTATTTGATTTAATAAATATATTATGAATAATCTCCTTTAAACTATTAATTTTATATCTTATTGATAATTTTAAGTTATAGTAATATTCCATAAAAATATTTCTCATATAAAATACTATTGTAAACTTTTTTTTAAATATATTAACTTTTAATTATGCTTATAAGGTCTTAATTACATTCTACTTCCCATTCCAATGTTTTTCCTTCAGGGGTTGAAACTAAACCCGGTATACAATATGGTAATGATGACTCTACTTTACATACTTTCTGTTTACAATTTGTATTGTTCGAACCTGGACATAAACAAGAATAAGGTGTGGTAAGAAATGGATCATCTGGGCAATCTTCATCTGTACTACATTCACCAGAAAACCCACGACAGTACCAATTTGCAAATCTATTATTATGTGTAAATATTCTACAAATTTTCTCATTATGAAATATAATAGGTTCATCATCATTTTTAAATTTATCTTTTTTACATGGTTTAGCAAATGCCAAAATTGATAGCACTAGTGCAACTAATGCTACTATAAATAATATTCCATTTGTATAAAATTCTCTTGTTAATGTTACTGCCATTGTTTCTATATATATATATATATATTTTTTTTTTATTTACAATTAGTTACTTCTTGTAAAAATTTAATATAATTAGGATCTACTTGAACATGTGTATAATATGGACTATTTACAGTTTCAAATTGTGCTAATATTCCTACACTATTTTGAGCATTTATCATTCTCTCTTTAAATTCTGGAGTTAACCCATAATACCATGAATTTAAATTTCCATTAAATCCATTACAAGCAGTTCCAGGTCTACCATTAATTAATCCAAACCCTGGACCCATGTTGGTACTTTGCAAGTTACTTTGCAAGTTACTTTTTAAGTTACTTTGCATTTTTCCATCATTAGTAATTTGTATTGGAATCATTACTTAGTAATTTACTAATATTAAAATATTAAAAAAAAAATTTATTTAACTTTTTTTTTTAAGATTACATCTTCGTTACTTCGTTACTTCATTACTTCGTTACTTCGTTACTTCGTTACTTTGAAACTAAAGCAATTGTTTGTGTTCCAAATTTATTTGATATAACTTTAGCATTGTACATTTTAGCAGTATTTGTACCAAATTTCATTTTAACATATTCTGATAAATTTATAGAATTTAAATCAATAGTTTTACCAAATCTATTTCCAAATTCTGAATCAGTAAATAAATTTTTCATAAAAAAAGTTGAATTCTTTGATAAAGGAAATTTATCATATATTTCTTTAATTCTTTCTAAATCAGATGTATAAATCTCATTTGCTGCTTCTCTAATTGCTAATTTCCATTCTTCAGGTGTTTTTGCTGTTGCTGCAGATGGTTCTCCAGGAGCAGCAATTTGTAAATTTAAATCATCAATAATTTCAATAATATCTTCTCTAAAATTATCTATTAATAAATTACCTTCAACAAATTTTAATTCACCTCCATCATTAATTAAGTAATAATAATTAACTTTTGTAGAAGTTACGCTTTCAATAAGCACAGGCGCAAAGTTAATAATTTGTTTTTCATTTGATAAAACTGGTACTTTTCTTTGAATATCTAAAACAACTAATAATGCATCTTTCCAATCTTCGTTAATACCCTGAGAGTTGTATTCTTCTTTTACTTTAGTAAATACATTCATTTGATCTTCACCTGGATTATTTGTATTAAATTTTTCACTTTCATCTGTCGAATTTTCATTATATGCTTCAATTAAATCTTGTCTAAAGTCTGCAGTTACATCTGTATCTGGTCCACATTCCTCTGCACTTTGTCCCATTGACTGAGGAAAATTTTCTAATGGTTCAATAGAATATTGCCATGTTTGTTTTTTAATTAAATAGTACCAAAAGAAAACCTTGGCATTATTTCCTTCTCCTTCTATTTTATGAATAACATATTTTTTATTTGCACAAAATTTTCTTAGATCATCTACTTCTAGATTTTTTGTTTCTTTAATTTCATCTTCTGGCATTTCTCCTTCAAAGCAAGATTTAATTTGCTCTGGTGTCATATATCTAATCATCCAATTCATAATTTCTTCTTCACTTTTATCTTTGAATATATCAGCAGTTTTTTCAGAAGACATTAATAGTTATTATTATTATTAATTTTTTTTATTTATT
>Ga0187217_1000413_pt1 | contig 17961 bp, 5 predicted proteins | sample 15SPOviralmetaG_FD_130165 | JGI IMG/M metagenome (GOLD analysis project Ga0187217, IMG submission 130165) | Marine viral communities from the oligotrophic San Pedro Time Series (SPOT) site, San Pedro Channel, CA, USA - 15 SPOT_SRF_2010-09-15... | ecosystem: Environmental > Aquatic > Marine >... | reverse complement strand
TACAGCCATTTAAGTTGATATAGCTTTGCCATTGCCTTTGTAGCGCTGTCTTTGGCAACGTCGATGATTCGATTGGTGAGCACACATATAGCAGCGCTCTGCTTGCGCGCGTCGTCGAGATCTACACATACTTTCCCATCTTCCATTTTGTAGGCATTCCACTTGGCGGCTGTGTCACCGGACAGATTCCCCATCAAGTTCTCTCTTAATGCTCCTATTTTGTCTTTTTCACTGGGGTTTGCATCAATCGTTTCAAGTAGATCGGTTTCTGAACGCGGGAACGTGTACTCGCTCTCGTTGGAACTCTTTGGGATTGGGAATCTTGTAAACCCAAACGCAAGGCAGAAGCGCAAGACATCCCTTGCTGGATTGTCGTCTTCCCACTTGATCATTGAGCCCGGGTTGCTAATAAAATCACTGTTCTGGTGTTTGGTCTGGAACACCGGGGAGTCTTCGTTCGTGGCAATGCTGTCGAAGAATGGCGACATGATGCATAGGCGGTTTTCGACCTCCTCCCTTATCTCCTTTTTGAAATCTTTAATCCCCATTTGGTCTAGTGTTATTTGCCATCCAGATGGCGCAGCGGTCTGAATCAACGACCCATTTCTGAACACAAAGGCAGATTGTTTTGGGGCCATGCTCGGTGGCATTGTCAATGACGGCAGCTGGGGCGTTGTAGACGAGGCCTGGCTCGCTTGCATGCTAGAGGCTGTTGAGTATATTGACTCGAATGCATCGAATGCAGTATTGAGATCATCAGTCATCGATTGAAACAAGTCTTTCATAAAGCTGTCTTCCTCTGTGACCAATTGGTTCATCGTCTCAATAATCTCTGTCATCAGTGCAACAAAGTCATTGTCTAGTTCAAAGGAGGAAGCAGTGGAATTTTTTAACGCATTGTTTAGTCTTGTCTCCATTGTTCTGTAAAAGGCACGGGATACGAGCCCATTGCCCGCCTGGGCTGCGCTTGTTGGTGCGGCAGTCTCCACAATGCCTTGAATGAATGATTTCTTCTCGTCACTGAGTTGCGATACAACGTGGCCGTAAATCTCCGGGATGGACAGTAGCTCCAGGATCATTTTGCAATCCTTTTTGAATGCATCGACCACGTCCGCGCGAGACTTTTCGGCTTGTTGCTCCGCGACCCGTTTCAAGCCATTTTCGGTCAGACGATTTATTGTGGCCATAGCTTCTCCAACGAGCGGGATGGTATCGCACGCGGATTGCAAGGGTACTGCAGACAACATGCGTAGGTAGGCGTCATTGGAAGCCGCCTGTGTCCATCTCCACGCGAGTTGGTGATGACGCAGCCTGTTGATAGAATCATCGTCACTGCCTTCGCGGCGCCATTGCAAAAAGCGATTCACGCACATGATCGCGTTTGCGTCAGCGCTTGAGTGAGCTGCCTCCTTTGCCACTAGCAAGAACCTCTTGTTTGCCTCAGCAATGTCATTGCCGGCGTCGTAAACAAGGTCACGTCCAAGAATGTCTTTGGTACAGTCATGCGATCCCTTTGTCTTGTTTTCCTCTAAACAGTCCTCATACGACATAGTGCTCTCTCTCTCTTAAACTGTGTAGCGATAAATCAAATTAGCGGGCACAGCCACCGGAAAAAAGACCACAAGTGCCATGGCCGGCGAAGCAACATCCTTCCAAGGTCTGCTGGATCCCAAGAGACAACCTCCGGAAGACAAGCCGTTTTACAGCCTCGAGGGAGATGAAGGGTCCGTCTTGATCCCAGGGACTGAGCTGGTGAAAAAAAATGGCTACATTCGAGCAGTTCAGCCATCGACGGCGCCTCATGTCGAAGACTTTGATGTCCGGCCAGACGACGGCAGCATTGGGGTCGTTTTGCACATTGGCGACGGTGGCCTCAATTTGGTGTGCATCAATGGCGTTGAGGTGCAACCTGCCAACCGAAGCTTTCCTGGACAGACACCCGAAGAAGTGTATGTTTTGCCCCCAGGCGTCCACGAGCGCTCAGTGAAGGATGTTCTGGTGGCATGCAAGACTGATTTCACTGGATTCCAAGCTGCGACTGCGACTGCATGTGTTGAGACTGCCGTGTACGCGCCGTTTGTCAACAAAAGACTTGCTTTGAGTCGTCTTCCGGAGATGCAACAACGCGACATTTTAGCTGGCAATGACAGCGACCGACACTGTGACTTTGCACGCACAAACGTCACCACAAAATGTCTCGCCTTCCCGTACCCACTTGCCGCCGCGGGCTCGGCTTCGATTAGCATCGTGGACGCGACGGGCACAGACTCAGCACTCGCAAAGCAAGGATCGCAGAACGCGGCCACGGCACTCTTAAGCGCGGTCATGCGAATGCCTGCCGACGATTTGCAAGACATACTAGTACAGAATTTGGTTGCTGCGTTTAGCATGACCGTCCTGCCAACGGTTGTTCGTCGGGTGGGAGGACTGGAAAAGATTCTTGAAAACAATGCAGGGACCAACGCGATCTCCACCGGCGCTGGAAACAGTGCACGTGCGTTCGGCACTCGCAAGTTTGATAGTGCAAGGAAAACGCTGCAACGAACCGCGCCACTGATCCCCGTTCGGATCACGCCGCCTAAGAAAGTGACGTTCAGGGACGGTAACAATGCATCTGTAATACAAACTATGACGGAGCGACTAACGCGGCTGAAAATCAAGATACAGACGATGTCTTTGGACCAGATCAAATCCGAGTTTCTCGCCAACGACAGTGCCGAAGAAACCAAAGAGCTAAAGTTTTTGTTCAACTTTTTGTTCGACGGCGCCATGCACGAGCAGACCCGTGCAATGCTTCGCAATGCCAACCTTCCCGAGGATCAAATGGAACGAGTGACAAAAGAGCTTGAGAAAAACGAATACTACGCCGATCGCCCGGTCCTTTTGGCAGCCTTCTGGACACACATCCACGACCGCGCCAAGCAAGCATACGCCATGCAGCGAATCCGGATTGACATCGACGTCGGCGGTGGACAAGAGCAAGGCACCACCAAAACCATATATTTGGAAGCCCGAGTGAATGACGCGCTTTGTGCACACGCCACCGCATCAGGGCTAGAAGACGAACTCTTAAAGTTTGACGAGTGCGTGAAAGAATTGCTGAGTGTCGGATTTGACAAACTCGAGCAACAACCGAAACCGTCTGGAAACCTCATGCGTTCCGGCCCAGACCCGTTTGTCATGATGGCGTCGTCGTTGATGTCGCTGCAATCCGCATTGCATGCAATGAAACCGGAAAGCTCACAGACGTGCGCCAAGCGCAGCAGCGGGGTGTACAAGGAAGTGGGAGGCGATGTTGACTACGACGTGACTCCCCGACCATACGCCGGAGACGACTCCGATGTGCTCAGAGATCAATTAGAGAAGGACATGCCGGGCAACGAGTTTATCACGAGCCGCGTGGATGCGCTATTTCGACAGGAAATTGCAAGAGCTCGTCACTGCCCTGCCCCATCCCTGAGCGCGTACAAGCTAAGTCCAATCAACCTGATTGAGACGCACATGGAAATCCTCGACGAGTGGCGTCGCGTTGAGCTGCCATCGGCCTCAAGTAGCATTCTTGATAAGGTGAACCCCGTGGCGTCGTCTGCGGAGGACCCGTACGAGAAGCTAGTCCTGTACCACACCGAGCGCTTGGAAAACAACTTCTTCGAATACTTTGATCTTGTGTCAGACAGTCTCTTAAAACCAAAGGCAAACGAGCTACGCCATGTCGCGCAGCAGATGCTGTCTCGGCATGGACGCTTTCTGCAAGAAGTGATGTCGATTGCCAGGGCCGACCAAACGTCCAATCCAACAGACTTTACAAAGCAATTGTTTGATAGGGTATGGAACACTCTTCACTACGCAACCAACGACGCGAACGTGGCGCGTCTCGTCGCCGCAACCGCGCTAGCAGGCAAGTCTAAGCTGGACGAAATCACAGACACGGAATTCGAACGTCTGAAAACCAAGCCACTTGCCGACTGGGGGATCGGAGCGCAGATGGTTGCCTTGTCAAACGCAAAGTCCAATACCATGTGCTGCTTTGCGCTCAACAACGATGGCTCTGTGCAAAGCGTTTCTTCCTACGGACCCGCTCCATCGCGTTCGCAGGAGAAAACATGGCTGCTTGCAATCCAAAACGGCAACCTCTTCGAGTATAAGCTCCGTTCTCTCAAAACGGCAACTCTCCCCCAGCTTGTCTTTCCCCAAAAGACGAAAAAGGCAACCCCTTTGAAAAAGGACAACTACACACAAGATTTGCAGGGCGTTGTCGACAACGCGCTTCGTGCGTACAAAGACCCAACGGAGCCGCCGCCGCCGAGAGCCGATATTGCAACGCGCTACCGGCATGAGGTCTACTTGGACCTCGCATTCATCGCGTTTGTGGCGACACTTTGGCAGGTTCTTAACCTTGTCCCAAAATGGAACGAAACGGCTAGTATGGACATCGACGACTTGCCCGGCGCCATGGGAATGAGGGAAGGGTTTGACGTGCAAGTACAGCTTACACAAGACATGGTCAAGAAATTGCCATCGACGATGAGAGGGGACGTTGCCGTGGCGCTTGCGGGCATCCAGACGCTCATTCTAGAGTACAGCGCGTACGCCACAAGCGCAATCTCGCGTGCAAAGACGAGGGTGCAAACCGCGCTCTCGGAAGAGGCAGTTTCGTCGTTACACAAGAGCGCATTGGCGGCCGCCGTCAGCAATCCGAGCACCTTTGGAAACACGGTGGGACGCCTGTGGGACGCGTTTCTTGGCAACCGCCAGACCATAACATCGACACTTCGTGATCAGGTGTCGCAATGGAAGACAAACTTGTACCTTGCGCTTTCCCCACAAACGTCCAACCTTGGTCTAGTGACACAGGCGGTATTGTCGGCTGGCTTGGTCATGACGTTTTACAACTACGCCATTCCTGCGCCCGTCGCCACTCCAATCATGGAGTATGCGCAAAGCGTATTGCAACTTGGCAACGTCGTCCAAAAAATCGTGCAACTCGCAGGTGTCAGGGATGGCAACGCCCAGTTGTCTTGGTATGACACAGGGCAACTTGTGGCTTACTTTGTCGACCTGATACCCAAGGCCGTCAATTTTGCATTTTCGTTGGGTGGGGTTTTGACCACCGCCACGGCAGAGTACACAGAGGATATGGCGTCGCTTGCGCTGTACAAGCTGCTTCGACCTGCTGCGAGCTATGCTTTGAATCGCAATCGGCTTACGGACTACAGACGGTTCTCAATCCTCGCGCTGTTGCAAAAAATTGAAAACATTGACTCGAAAGACAACCGCTCGTGTGTCACGCAGTTGAACCGAGTGTACGATGAGCAGTTTGGTCGCGATTGGTCAAATCGTCTTCCTGTCCAACTTTACGAAGTCTATGCAATCAGCGAGGAAAAGAAACTATCCAAGCGAGTGGCTGTCATTAACACAAACAGTCTAGTGGATGGGCGAGTTCTCGCGCTGAGAATGCCAGTTGAAATGTATAGCTACTTGTCACAATTGTACGGCCAATGGAAACGAGTGCAAACACAGCCTCCACTGCTCATGAAACATCTCTTCGCGGCTGGCGTCGATAAACAAAAGCTTGCTCGCGACGCACTCAACTTTATCCACAACCTCGATCTGACATCCCAGGTGTCACCGCGCTCAGTGGATATGATGAACAATTTTGTCTTAGACGGGGTTGTGCAGTACATGAAGGCTCGCGGCACTTCACCGGCACTGGATGACCTCGTATTCCAGGCCTTTACAGGGTCTTCCAGCGCAATGTTAGCCACTGTCTATGCAAACGAACTCTTGTTGGACAAGACAGGGAATGCCTTTGCGGACTACGTTCGCGCACTGGAGACAGAGGCGCAAAAGTTTCAGCCTACAAACAGGGGAGACGTGCAATTGACCGACAAGCGCAACAGCACGAGTGAGGACGACCCTTCTTTGGCAGACCTTGGGCCACGGATGCTCAACAACTTTACGCGTGACGACGACGGGCTCTACGATTGGCTGATAACACATGTGTTTCGAAGGGGTTCCACCTACGGCATTGGCGCGTTGGCCGGAGAGTTTAGGCGAAACCAGTCACTGAGTTGGCAATACAGTACAAATGCACTGGAATCATGGGAACTCGAGGATGGACTTGTTCGAAACCCCACTAATACCACCTTTCTCAAAACCTTTGTCATTCCGTTTGGGTATATGCCATCATCTGACGCAGCGACGGACGACAGTGGAAGGTTCAAGTTGTCTTACATGTCCCCAACGTTTGAAGAGAAGTTGTGGTTTGATCGGTTGCCACCACAAGAAGACAACACATCGGTGGATGCAGTGACCGTGATTCTGCGCACGGTGGACAAAGTCAACGTGCGCCATGCCAATCAAGACCGCCTATCCTACAATCTCGATAGCAAACTCGCAAAACATCCATACTGCATCTTCTATGACGATTTCGCGGAAGGTGCAGCCATCGCGACCGTTTGCACGCCACCCTCTGCTGCGTCAAGATCTGTCTTCGATCAGACGGTTGCGCGACAGGAGAAAATGCAGACCAGACTGTACAATGCACATCGCATCGCGAGCGCCGCGTTGATTGCTGCAAAGGAGTTATTGAGCCCATTCAGGGTTGTCGTACGAGTTCCCGAAGGCATGTCACAAGACCTCAAGGATATGGCAGTGAGCGCCTGCATTGCCCATGCTCTGCTCAGCCAACAGGGCAAAACGTGCACATCTGTGCGATTGGAAGAGGTCGACGACGGTGTGGATAGCGTGTATGCAAACTACAACACGATTGCGAAAAAAGGCGATTCTATCACAGTGGGAAGCGACAACACAACGCGGGCGTACAATGTGGGCATGCATGCCGCCTTCCTGGCGCTCTTTTTGTGAGAACTACGCGTCGTCTTCGTCGTCCGACATGGCGTCGCTGTCGTCCACGTCAAAGTCGACGCCTTCGCCGTTGCCGACCACGCGCTTGACAAGCGCCTTCATGTCCTCCGCCTTGATGAGCGACAGCTTAAAGTCGTCCCGCGTTGGGCGAAGGATGAGGCACCGGTGCAGCAACGACAGGCCGCGGTGGGCGCACGCGGCCTTGCGCTGCTTGGTGTTGGGCGCACGCTTGCGGCCGCGCTTCACGCCGGGACTGACGCGGGTCACGCCTCGTAGCAAAATCTTCATCTTTGGTATGAGCGAAACACGTTCTCCGTCGATTTCAGCGTGCATACCGTTGTGAAAGGTGATCATACACCCTGCCACGAAGCTCTTCAACGTGTCGCCCGGCTTGATGGAATGCTTGGTAGACCGCATCTGCAAGTCGGCGCAGCAGTACCACAGGCTGCTGATGAACGAAACCAGGCTTCCGCGCACCTGCTGGTTGGTGCGCAGCAGTGCAGCAGAGCCGTTGGTGTCGGGACCTGCGTTCAGTCTGGTCTTGTGCGCGTTGTCGGCCGTGGCCAAATCGGCGGCAAGTCGCCGGCACAGGCGGCGCCCCTCCATCTCGATCGCGTAGGCTTGCACAACCGTGAGCATCCGCCCGTGCAGCGACGCGAGCAGGTTCACGGCCAGCTCGATCATGAAGGTAGACGTGGACTCTGGACAGGAGACGATTTCGTGGATTTCCCGTTGCTCCATTGCCATGAACCGGTTGGCGAGGGAGGTGGTGTAGGACGTGGAGTACGGGTCGTTGTTACAGCTAGGGCACGTGTTCACGGCCACGCGAATCATGTCCATGGCGGCTGTTTTCATGAGCGTCAATTTTTCTTCGTCTCGTTTTTCCTCCATCTCCTTTACAAACTTGGCGGTGGCTTCGCGCTTGGTCGCCGCGAGCGCCGTCGCGTCGGCCGCCTGCGACTCGGCCGAACTGCGTTTGTTCTTGTCGTCGGCGTCGAGAATCTGCGTCAAGAACGCCGACACCTCGGCCGCCACACGCGCCTGCGTCTCGCGGGGCGTTTCCTCGGTGACCCTCATGTGCGCGACAAACATCATCATGCGGTTGATGGCCCCCTTTCTAGGCCGACGCACACGCCGCTCCGTTCCCTCCGCTGCCTCCTGCGGCGGCGGCGCATCTCCGCCCTGCTGCGTGTCGCACGACGAACTGGATGACACGTGCGGCATCTCCCCCTCCGCTGCCGTTTGGCCGTCCTGAGCGTCCTGTTTCTTTTTGCTCTCCGCAAACTCAAAGGCGTCCGAACTCGCCACTCCTGCTCGAGCGACGCGCTGGGAGGCAGGCATGAAGCAGGTTTGGGACATGTCATCTCGCTTCACTTGCAGGCGCCCGGTGCTCAGGTCGGTGCGATCGGCCCAAACCGTGCGCGACAGCCCAGTCACCGTGCACACCAATGACCCGTCATCTGCCGCGACAAGGCAGTGCTCAGAGCACACGTGACTGGCAACGCTCTCTTCCCAGCTCTTGCTCGGCGCGCTTTCCTGCCCTGTTCCCTCGCTCGAGTCGGTGCTCTCTGCCGGCCGTGAAGTGGGCACCTTCTCCCCGGTTGCCTCGGCCAAAAGGGCAAACAAGTCGTCGTCGTCCATGGTCGAATGAGAGCGTTTCTTGCAGAAATACCACAAAATAACCAGAGGTGTGAGCGAGGGAAAAAATAGTTGATATTACAAAATCCTACTTTTTTTCTACACGCGACAAGCACGTCGCAGGGCGTCGGGGGAGGGAGGGGGGAAAGAATAACAATAGCGAAACGGATACCCGACCCGCTGACCTTGACCAAAAAGGCACTGGGTAAGAGTAACAGACATGGGGGATGATGCGGTGCTGCCCCCGCGAAGGATGGGAAGCCGCGCGTTGCTGGGCGACGGGGACGTGGACGACGAGGAGGCGCTCTTCGGCCCGCGACGGGGCGCGGGAAGGCGCAGCAGGGCCATCCCGCAGAGCGACGACGAAGCCGAAATCGACCGCGAAGCGCGGCTGGCGCAGGACGATGAGGAGCTCGATCATCTGATGAATGGCGACACGCACAGCGAGGCGTCCGTGTTCGCCGCGGCGGCAGGGGAAGTGGCAACGCCGTCCGAGGACGACGAGTCGGTGCAGGACGAGGGGAGTGAGGCGCAGGCGGAGGAGGAGGTCGTTCGCGTGAAGCCACGCAACGAGGGAGAGCAGGTCGAGGAACGCAAGGGCAGCATGTTCTTTACGACCGAAGCTCGGACGGAAGACCTCTCGCTCATGTGTGGATTTGGGAGATTGGCCAAGTCTCCACTCTTTTCGCAACACGAATCCAAGGGTGGGTGGATATCATGGATGAAGGCGTTGCAGATGGACAAGAAGCACAAAAAAAGAAACGGGGATGACATGGTGGGAGACGACATGGAGACGGGCGAGGGAGACGCCGGGGAAGAAGACGACGAAGAAGACGACCAGGGCGATCGCGGTGGGTTTATCGACGTGGAGAACATCGATGCTGGGAGGGAGGTCGACGCGGAGCGGGCGCAGAGGGACCTGATGACCGGGGGAGGGGGCAGACCGGGTGTTGCAGACGACGCGTCGTCAAAGCACAGCGAGAGCAGCACCGACACGTGGTCGTGCCGACGCCATATTCTCAAGTATACGCAACCGATGATCCCAGTCCGCACGATGGTGGTGAACATCCCGATCTCTTGCTTCTCCAACGACGCGACGGGGTTTAAGGACTTTGCAACGCCGCGCGACGGGTCGGTGCGCGTTGCGTCCATTGCCGCCCTGCTCGGGCTGTTGTGCGCGCCCTACAGCAAGGGGTTCATGTCTGGCAACCACTCGGAGACCACCGTGCAACGCAAGCGCGAAGAGGAGAATGCGGAGCAGGAAGGAGACAAGGACGCGCCGAAGCCGAAAGTCAAGCGGGTTCACCGGTATATGGTCGAGGGAGAAGACGGCGAGTTGCACCCGATGGTCACGTGGGGGGTCGAGGAGCTGTACAATCAGGACAAGCGCATTCTGTTGGCCATGCGCGTTTGGCTGTTCGTGTTTGATGAGTCGCACAGCGTCAGCCACATGATTCGCAAGGTCATGGCAGAGAGCGAGGACGAGAACAACGCGAACAAGATGGGCCATTGCCAGAACTCGATGCGCAGGCAGAACATCGCGCACCAGTCGGTGAAGACTCGCCAGGTGGCCGGCCTCTCGCTCGACACTGCGGTGCTGGAGGACCACGCAGGAGGCGTCTACCGCCACATTTCGACAGAACACGACTTGCTCGGCGTGTACAAGGCGTACGCCAACAAGACCGAGGACTGCGAAGGTCGATGCCCAATCGATTTTGACGGCTTGCCGCATGGCAGCCTGAACGCGCGCATCGGATCGGACCAGCGCTTTGGTGGCTCGCATGTGCTCTCGCCCGAGTTTGTTTTGAACGCGCAGCGCCCCGCCGCGATGGCAGCCGGGCTAGTGGATGGCAACGGAGACTTTCTCGACGTGAACCCGCAGCAGCTAGACCCCTCGTCGTACTTTCATCGGTTGCACGACAATGGACCCGAATCGGGGCGCTTTGTCCCGCCTCCGTGGCTGTTTGACTCGGACGATTCACTGGTCGCCTTCTTCTTGCAAACCGACCCGTCTCGACTGAACCTCTTCGATATGGCGATCCCAACGCCGGTGTCTGGAGGCGCGGTGCCCGGAGACGCGCTGCTCACGCTGTACAATGAAACGTACAACCCGGGACGACCAATGAACCGAGCGCAGGTGATTCGCGGCTTCAACCGCATCGCAACCAGCACCTCCTCGTCCGTCAACGACGCCATCGCGTTCATGCGAAACACGGTGCTGGATTGGGGGTCCTCGGATGCGTCGCAGGAAGAGAAGAGGAAGATCAAGGAGATGCGACGAATGTGCCAAAACGGCATGTCGGCCTATGGAGCGTCGGGAGACGGCGGGCAGATGAGCGGAATCGTCATACAGCCACGAGAGTGCCTTGTGGAAATCAGCCACCTCTCGTGCAAAATTTACTCGAAGCTCATTGCGCCCTTCGCATCGAACGAGCGCAAGCGTCTCAAGGAACTCAAGCATAAGGAGAACCAGTCATGCGACCCGGACGCCATCCACACCGCGGCGGAGGAGAAGCGGGCGTTCGAAGAGAGGCACGTCGTGTTGATGGACGAGCTGATCGAGTACCAGCTGAACAAGATACAACGAGCCTTCTTGTCAAAGTCTGACAGCGAGGCGATGCCGCCCGGGTACAACAGCATCTGGCAGGGCTTGTTCAACGAACTGGAGAGCTGCCAGGACAACTCCGCATGCATCGCGTTTTCCCTTGGCAGTCCGAATGCAACCACCGACTCGACGAAGACGGTGTTCGGGCGCATGGTCCAGTGGATCGGAGAGTATTATGAAAACGACCTTCTGATCGAGGGACGTGACTGGCGACTCTGTTACGAGGTCCTGTTTTGCGCCTACGAAATACTGACCGACGAAACGTTCTTGCTGCTCATTGCCGGAAGCAAGGGAGGCGGGAAGTCACAGCGATTGAAGCGCATCCAGGCGGCACTCGTCCCAGGATGGGTCACCGCCAGTGGGTCTTCGAGCGAGAAAGCAGACAAACAGGGACAGCAGGACGCGGACGCGGGCAGTCTCAAGTACTACGACGAGCTTCCGAGTGATCTTGGACAAGCGGACGCCGGGGCAATCGAGAACTGGAAATCCAAGCTCTTGGAGCGCAAACTCGTGTACCAAAAAGCAATGCCAGCAAGAGGGTCGGACGGGCTTGAGACTCACCGGTCCGTCAAGTTGGTCACTCCGCACCGATCGTCGCATTGTGTGCTCACCAACGAGGGAATCCTTTTTGCTCACGGATCGTCGGGACGGCCGTCTAGCTCCAAGGAAGCGCTGCTTGATCGGTGCATCCTCACCAACGTCAGAACCATCAAGACGCGCAATCATACAGGCACCGAACTTGAGGAGCACTTTTCCCACCCAGAAGCGGGCCGTCGCATGCGCATCTTCCGCGTGCTCACCTGTCTTGCCGCGCTGCTACGCATGCTCATCTTCCGCTGCCCGCACCTGCGCCCAGACACGGCATACGCGCAGCGCTGCTTCGACCTCTTCGATGAAAGGCTTTACAAAAACTATGGCCTTCCGAAGCCGACCAGTCGTCGCAACGGAAAACGCCTCGAGAACCTCGTGACGCTCTGCTGCCTGCACGCCGCGTACACCGTCTTTTGCAACGCACAGACGGCCGCGAATTTTGCGATGTCCGCTCCGAACGAACAGTACCCGAATGGACAGCCGTTTGACATACGACAGCTGAAGCAGTGCATCGCTCTCCTCGTCCCAACACCCGAAATGATCTCGTTTGCGTGGTCGTTTGGCTTGGAGTACTCGATGACGACCTCGATGCTGGGCACGACGGCGCTCACCGTGTTGTCCGAGTGCGCAGGACGAGAGATTTCCGACTTTTTCTTTGGTGAGCTAGCGTCGCAGGAAGAGACACTGCCTAGCAGCCAGATGGCATCGAACCTTGAGATCATGAGCGAGGTCATGCAGGCGTTCCGGTCGACCAAGGAGAAGGCAGAGACAGGAAACATCTCGCGAGACGGGGCCTTTTACCAGCGCGCGGCAGAAGATAGAGCACACCATCTCGCTCGCTATGCGGCCGCGTGCAAAGAGAAGGAGCTGAGTCTCTTTGGCGACGAGCTCATTCGGCAACGATTGGAAGTCATGCAACGCCTTCATAACAGCCCAAAACTCCACAGCGACGCGGCATTGAAAGCAGCTGTCTTCCGCCTCGAAACGCGTCGAAAGACCAGAATCCAAAACATGCGCGTTACAAAGGCAAGCACCGCGCCGACCAACCCGACCGACAAGCATGAGCTGTTTTTTGGTAGTGGCAGCGTCACGCCGAGCGGCACGGTCGATTACCTGGGTCTGCCCAACACAGACGTGGTGGAACGGACACAGTCCAAGCCAAATCATGCTTCCGAGACGCTGGTCGAGTTGGACGACTCGATGGTGGATTTCATCGGCATGGACCATGGCGTCGAGGCTATCCCCCAGTTCCAACGGGCGAGGGCCTATTTCTCGCTCGACACCCTTGCCGGCCATGTGATGGAGCACTCCGGGCTAAGCATAGATCGGCTTATGAAGGACGCATCTGCTACCTTCAAGCTCGCATTGTGCACACAGCCTAGAATGGAGTGCAAAACGTGCGTCTTCACGCACTCGATCGAGGAAGCCGCGATGTGTCCGATTTGCTGCATGAAAGACTCTGAATTCATGTCGCGCACGATCACACAGCTGATGCCATCGATGGCCGACCACCTCTTTTTCTCTGGCTTTGACGGTTTGAATGAAACAATCCAAGGCAACCTGAACACGGCAAACCGCAGGGCTCTCGGATTTGTGTGCGCCGGGCGCGGGCACCGGCCGTTTCCGGACTACTTCACCTTGTGGGGCGAGCAAAATGAACAGGCAAACGCGCCACCGGCAAGGGCCATGGCCGCTCCCGGGGAAGGGGTGGAAACCGGAGACAGCGTGCAGGTGCAGTCCATGAAAGACAAGCTGGTTGGCGAAAAGGTTACCACCTTCGACAAGGACAACCGTCTGGGTCCACCCATGTTGAACTTTGCAGGCACTGTGGACCAGTTTGCTCGGTCGTTGCTGTCCAACCGCTGTGCGACGGCGCTGACGCACGACGTCTACACGGAGCTCATGCGCGATTGCCTATACGTGTTATCCCAGAGCGATAACACGCGCATCTTGGGCGCCTACACAACCATGTCGTCGGGGCGCTTAACTCCCTCGGTGAGATCAGGCGGCAATGTGCTCAATGCCAAATACGTCTACAATAAGGAGCTTTACGGACTGAGTGATCTTTGCCCGGTACGCCAAGAGGTGCAGCCCGACGGAGGAGTGCTTGCTGGAGTGGCGTCAGTGCAGCGGGTTTTTGATGCATTCTACCTGTCCGGCGTTGCGCACGGACCGGACGCGGTCATGTGCACACCGGCGACGATCGCGAATCCCATCTCAGTGCTCACGGACAAAATTCGAATCAACATCGGCTTGCTTCACCAGCATCTGGCTTTCACAGCGGAGGCATGCGCATTCACGTCTGTGATTCCAGGCCTGTGCGACTGTGGGGAGGATCTACGCGTCGACACCAGTCTGGATGGGTTTTGGGCGCAACCAGAGGTCGAGGAAGACGGCCGTCGCGGCTACTCGGGCGTACACTCAGGCACACTCATGACTTTGTCGTTGCGCTACCCGTGCCCGATACACGAGTCAGTCGTGTGTGTCGATCTCTTCAACGCCCTCGACGTCGACTTGCGTGGAACGAGGCTCGAGCAGACACTGAAAGACGCGACAAAGTGGTTGGAGACGCGTGAGACGTTTGTCACGCGCTTACAAAAAAGCGAGTTGTTCCGTCTTTGCCCGCCCCTTGAGAAGCTGGCATCCCTCCCACAGGACCTGAAGAAGAAGATTGCAGAGGGTGAAGGTGAGCTAGGGGCACTGTTTTTCGGATACATTCAGGAGAAGAGCCAAGAGATTGGTGCACATCCACCTCGCCAGGGCTACAGGCTTCGCTACCAAAGCGACGCGTTTGGCATCGCCGTAACGAGAAAGCTGTGCACATTCTACCAAGACAGTATGGACACCCATGACCCTTACGCCGTGTTGTTTGACACGCACGAGGTACGGCTTCAGGAATGGTACAAGAAGCAACGGCAGCTAAACGACGGAGACGCCATCGAGGACGCGCTGAACGTGTCGTCGGAACGTATCAAGGAACGTCTGTTGCCCGAGGTCACTACAAGGTTTGCCGGGAACAATTCTTTGAACAGGGCACTGTTGTCATTTCCTCAGACGCTAGTGCGTGAAGGCGACTTCACTAGTGCCTTCGACGTGGATGAGACCATTCGCGAAGAACAGGTCATTGCAAAGCTGTCGTCTTTGCTTGGTCACCAGCCAACACCCGGACAGGTCGACACGCACCTCCGTCTTCTCCACGGCAACCGTCTGATGCCCGGCGTTAGGCGGTCCGACCACCTGCTTGCGTACTCGACCTTCATGAGCACCGCGGCGGCGACTCTGAAAACAAGGGGCCTCGTGCGGGACGGCGACATCGGCCTTGATATTCTTCTCGACGCGCAACTTTGTGTGCTCAGCCGAGAATATGAGCTGAACAACTCGAAGGGGGTTGCATTGTCAACCCCGCAAAGCTACTTCTCCCACGACAGACGTGAGAGGTACCGCGTCAGGCAGCTCCAGGAGGCAGAACGTAGAGCCGCAGAAGAGGCAAAGAAGGCGCCGACGCGGAAGAGGGCAATGAGCGAACTAAATATCGAGAAGAGCCTGCTCGAAGAACCCGACGAGGGTGGACAAGAATTCTTGTCCAAGCGATTTCGTTCACGTAGGTAGCAACCGCTAAGAATAAACAAATTATTGAAAAAATAATCACACACCACACACACACCACACGACACTTTACTAACATTTCACACGTCTCACTTTCCCTGTCCGCCTTTTCATGTTTTCTTTCTCAGAGTTTAAAGGGTGTGGCAGGTGAGAATTTGGTGACCTTGCATGCATAAGGTGCTCCAAGTGTGTCACCAACGACTCAACCCACATGAACTGTGTGTGTGTTTCCTATTGTGCGCTTGTGTATTAGGAAGTATATTAATCCTCGAGGAGGCGGCTTACATTGACTCTGCCCTGATATCCGAAGTGGTGGTTCCGATGCTGAGTGTTCAAAACACTGTTCTTCTCTGCATTTCCACGCTGTTGGAAGCCTCCAATAGCTATTCTAAATTCTTTCAAATGAAGCTGCCGTCTGGCGAGCCGGTCTTCGAGCAATCGCAAGTCCAGCTCGTGTGCGATGCGTGTAAGCTGACAAAACACCCTGAGATGTGCACTCACATGACTCACTTGCTTCCAAGATGGTTGAGCTCGTCGAAGATGGAGACGGTACGCGCTCTACTCGAAGACGACCCCGCCATGATGATGAGAGAAAGCATGGGCGTCGCGGCGGACGACTCGGCACAGGCCTTTTCATCAGATGATATCACGCGCTTTGTCAAGCGGCAGCCGGTGTTTGTCGGCGACAATTTTTGCTATCGTGAGGGCAGCACGTATGAATGGATCACTGCCATCGACCCTGCCGGTGGTGGTGCTGGATCGCGGTTCAGTGTCGTCCACATTGCTCAGAGTCCACTTGGAATGGTCGTGGTAAGCGCGCTCTATAACTCACACCCCTGCACCTTGAATTCGTCAAAGCGCTCTGCTTTAAACATTGCACACAAGGTTCCGATGTTGTGCAAAAACAACGCCGTGCCTTGTAAATTGTGCGAAATACATGCCGGCGAAAACATGGGCAAGCAGACTCTCTTTACAAAGAGAGCTGCTTGCCTGTCCTCGTCGGTAGTGCAATGGCCGTCCAAGAAAGACTCGAAGAGATCGTCGTACATGTGAAATACCAAGAGGAGAAACCCCCGTTTTGCAACGATGGAGGCAGACGTGAACGACTCTGAAAACAAAGCGTCGCATTCGGCGGACACGTCGTATGGCGTCGTTCCGTAAATCTCCTTGAATGCAGTCTTCAGGCCTAGGATGTGGCGTTCTAGCCATTCGTTCTCGGCTCTCATTGTGTCTTGAAGCTCTTCATTGCTTGCGCCCCTCTTTGTTAAGGGTGTGCCATACAGCAGCCTCAGCATGTTTTTGTTTTGTTTTTTTGCCTGTGCGTAGATTCTGGGGATTGAGGCAATCCACTCAAAGGATCCTGAGGAGTTGAACGATGTTGTGGTACAATCAATCGTATCTTTGAGACAGCGGTATACTGAATTGGAACACGCGACGTGTATCCTAAGCATTGAATGCAACCTGGGCTTGGAAAGCGTGCATTTGACAAGAGCCATTGCCCGACGCGAAGGCGCCCGGCCTTACAGAGTGATGAACGAAGGCCCGGGAGGGAGCGCAGGCTTTCTCACCACAAATGCGACAAAAAGCCAAGGTTACCAACAGGTGCGCGAATGTCTACGAGTCGGAAAAATTGCTTTCGGCAAGAAGTTTTTCTCGAATACACTAGATGACAAGGCTGTGGCGGAACTTCAAAAGGAACTCAACGCCTTTAGCGTCATCAAGGAGCCACCCCGCACGCTGGGAGGAAAGATGCGCGTTTTTTATTCAGGGAAGAAAGCAGGGGGGAAGGACGACTTGGTGATGGCATTGCTCATCGCAATGGTGAGCCTCAGGCGTTTCTACTCGGATCCGCGCTACTCTACTCTCTCGGTGCCGGTCGAACTGCCAGACGGGTTTGATTCAATGACAGACGAACAGCGGGCAGTATATGCGGAAACCAACAGACCGCTCTACAGGAATTGACACGCAAAGCCGTGGTCACCGCTCTTGACAAGAACAACCATCGGAGACGTGTCTGCATTGGTGCATGCAGAAAAGAGCGCACATGCATCCATCTTGTCACACGCAAGTTTGTTCTTCACATCGATCTTGTAGACTATGGCAGACTCGTCGTGTTGGAAGACGAGTGCGAGATCGAGTGGGGGTAAATGCTCGGTTGTCTCGGACTCTGAGTGATGATCGTGGACGTCACAACGAAGTAGAGTCTGCAGCGCACAGGTAAAGGCATGTGCAATTCCTTCGATTCCACGTTCTATGCCCGTGGTGAACACATTGTGGATCGACGCAAGCACAGTGGTGTCCATGTTGTCCACCTCCACGTACATGCCAACGGTGTATGTACACAAAGTAACCAGTTTGTTGAGACTCGCTCGCAACCGCTCGTCGTATTGATCACGAGACTCTCGCAGCGACATCTTGAAATGCACTATTACTTCCTCCAGAAACCACTGTCGATCTCCACGCGTTTCGAAGAGCGCTGTCAGCATGCACTGCACCTGCTGGAAGGATGGGTGAAATGTGGTGGAGACATTTGACTTGAGTCGTTTAGGCACAGGAGTCTCGCTGTTGGAGTCCTTGAGCAGCTGCTTTAGCAGACGGTCGCGCTGTATGCTCCGCTTTCGACCGTCAGCCGTTTGTATTGAGTCGCTGATGTT
>Ga0187217_1000412_pt1 | contig 18056 bp, 17 predicted proteins | sample 15SPOviralmetaG_FD_130165 | JGI IMG/M metagenome (GOLD analysis project Ga0187217, IMG submission 130165) | Marine viral communities from the oligotrophic San Pedro Time Series (SPOT) site, San Pedro Channel, CA, USA - 15 SPOT_SRF_2010-09-15... | ecosystem: Environmental > Aquatic > Marine >... | reverse complement strand
GAGATTGTTATGAAATTACTGATGTATCTATGTTAGGCAATTTACATACATTAGATATTAGTGGTTGTCATGGTATTACTGATGTATCTATGTTAGGCAATTTATATATATTAGATATATCTTGGTGTAAAAAAATAAAAAAATTTCCTGAACCTAATTATATTGTAAAGTATTTTAAATAAAAAAATATTATAATTAAATATAAAATTGATTGTTTTTTTATAATTTTATAAGACCCAAATAAAAATAAAATATATATGATTGGCAACCTATTATACACTCTATAAATAATAATAAAAATAGTATCAATAAATTATTTTATTTTAGAAATATATGTAAGGAATGGTTTGATATTATTAAAGATATTACTTTTCAATATAAAATAAAATTTAAATGTAAAGATAAAATTAAATACCTTAAAAACGTTTATCCAAATATATTAATTCATTGTGACTGCTCCTATTCTAATATTACAAATGATGATTTATATTATTTTATAGAAATTTATTCATTAGATATATTTTGTAGTCAAAATAAACATATTTTTTATTAAATAAGTAAAAGACAATGACATTAACAGTACTACTGTAAATGGATGTTGGTATGGTGATGAATGTTGGTAGAGAGGTAAAGGGTATTCTAATGGATACTAATTTATATATTTTTTAATTATAATTTATAGTATATAGGTAGGATAATAGATGAATAGTAATATTCGTAAAATATTATTTTTGGGTGTATGTATTCCTTTGCGATTTATATTATCATATTTGTCATATATATTAGCAGAAAGCGGGAAAAAAATATTAGGAATATTGTTTGGTATAATTGGGATAACATTTTTAGTATTATATTTTTTAAATATGAGATTAACAGCACCAGAGGGTGGTGGTGTAACTTGGTGGAAACATTTTAGATTAATTCATGGGATGTTATATTTTACTGGATTTATATATAGTGTAATTGATGTAGAGTATATGTGGTTGCCAATATTTATAGATACATTATTTGGATTAAGTTTATTTATATTATATAAAAAATAAATATAATATATATAAAAAAATGAAAAGTCTATATGAAATATCAGTATTAATTGCAGATAAAGAAGAAAATGACGCATTAGATTTAGATATGGAATTAGATAATTTTAGTTTAGATGAGAATAATAATAAAATAGAGGTATTACATAGACCATCATTAGAGGAGGAAGATTTAAAATTATTTCGTGAAAATGTTAATAATGTAATAAATAAATGTCCATCTTATTTTAAAATATCAAAAGAAAGTGAATATGAATTATTAAATTCATTATATTATAATAATTTTATAGAACATATATTTGACAAAGATATTAGAACATTAGAAATAAATAATTTGAGACCACAATGTGAAGTACAAGATTTATTTATTGGATTTAAAAAAACAAAAAATTATAGTGGGAATGTTAAAATGATGGAACATAATGGAACGGAATATATTGGTGTAGGTATATTATATATATTAAAAGATAATAATAAAATATTTTTAAAGTCGTATTCAACATATGAAAAGATGTATTTTTGTTAATTACAAATGAATTTGTGTGAAAATATAAATTGATTGATTTAATATAAACATAGATACATAGGTAAATAATGAAAATAGATATAAGAAATAAGTTGGGTTTAATTGTGAAAAAATTATCAAAGGAAGAGTACAGACAATATAAAATAGATAATTATTATTGTGATACTATACGACAATTATATTTAAAATTATCACAAAATGGTGTGAAATGTAGTTCAATATTTTTAATTGCGTGTGAGTTAAATATGAGTTTTTATGATACAAATAGTCAAAAATTGACTCAATTTAGGAATAAAGTTATAAATTATTTTGAGGAAAATTATAATTATATATTTCCTCCAAATTTTAATAAATATAAAATATATTTTAGTTATTGGGAATCATATTGTGGACTAATTAATAAATATTTTGGAGAACCAATTGTAAATGTGGAATATATAAATGAATATGTTTGTCCTGTATCATTTTCTTTTGCTAAGGAAGAGTATGGAGAACAGATAGAAACAACTGAAACAGATGATATAACTGAAAATTGTTATTTGGGTATTGGTGAAATACATATATTTGCAAATGGTAATATTAAATTAATGGGATATAGAAAATTAGAAAATTATTAAGTTAAATTATATTATAATGTATAAATATAAATTGATTTTTTTTTACAGAATAATTAAGACAACGAGGAATAAAACGATGTCTTCACATTACTTTTTAGTTACCAAGAAAATCAGATATGATGTATACCATACATTATGTAAGGCGCTCCTGAAGAATCAAATAAAACACTTGGACATCCTTGTGTATGTATTCATGTTACTGGATACGACAGAAGGTCGTATTGAATTCTTATCATTCTACGAGTTTTGTAAAGAACTGCAAGGGAAAATATATAGTGGCAAGTATCGTGAAAAACACTGTGTTTTATTATGGAGTCACCTGAAATCTTTGGTTTCATTCATGGATTATTTGCACAAAGAAAACATGTGTAACTCATTACCTCATGAGTATGTGTTCCCAGATCCCCCCGTCTCTAAATGAGACAAAAAAAAATATTTTTTATAATTAATTCAGAAATTAAATAATAGTCAATCGTATCGCTACAACTCCATATTTTGCTTCATCACTTTTAGTAAAATATTTATAATATACACTTAATCCATGTTATAACGAAGGCATACCAGGCAAAGATTTTTGTAATCCTTCTTTTTTTAAATATTCTTCAAATGTTTTATAGATTTTTTTACCAACAATTTTAGTTAATATATGTCTTGATTTAAAATCATCATTTGTCCATTTTACAATATCACCAATTTCCATTTTATTAAAATCACCTTTATTTTTTCTTCCTTCAACAGTTTTTAGACCAAGACTAATTAACGAAAACCAAGGTTCGGAAAGATGTTTTACATAATCATGTTTAATATTCATTTTTTATTTTTTTATCAATTAAAAATGTAAATTTATTAGACATATTATAAATTTATATTATTACTAATATAATATATAAATCAATTTTTAAATTATAGTTATTTTTTTATCTATCACAAGGTTCAACATATAACATATTTAAATTATCAAACACGTCTTTTTCACTTGTTATATTTAATTTCCTACTGCCTTTAATCATATCATATTCGTTAATTTTATAATTTAATTGTTTGGCAATAGTTCTAAGTTCAATATTAAAATATTTACTTCCAGTGAAATAGAGCAATGACATATAATAAGATTTTGGTGTGGTAATGAGTAAATCAAATTTACGTACTATTTTATCAATAATCATAAGAAATGATGTTTTATGTTTTCCTTTAATTATAAAATCAATAAATGTGTATTTATTTTTTAGAAATGTAATAACTTCATCCTGTGTGATATTAACTGCTAATAAATCAATATCATTTAATTTTTTTTCACATCTTCTATAACTACCTACAATAGCAATTTTTGGTATATATTCATTATTAATTTTAGTCTTAGAAATATATTTATCAATATATTTTTCAACTTTTTCTACTTCTTTTCGTGGAATTTGTTTATTTAAATCTTTATAAAAAGATAGACCTAATAATTGGTCTTTTGTTAATTTGATATCACCAACATTAACAGCATTTTTTAGTTCATTATAATTTGTTATATTATAATTATCATATAAATCTAATGCTTTTTTAGTGCCAAATCCTAAAATATTATTCAGTTCAATTATAGAGGAAAGTTTTTTATTACTTTTCATATCATCTAAATATTTTAATTTCTTTGTGTTTAATATTTCTAATATTTTATCTGATATACTATCTCCAATACCTTTAATATTCGTTAATTCTTTTTTATTATTTGGAATGCGATGTATATATTTTAATCTATATATAACTTCATAGTAAGAGTCCGCTTTAAATTTTTCACCTAATTTATTATAAATGTTAGATAATTCGGTAAAATATTTAATAATTAAATTTTTATTTTCAATATCGGTCTTATAAAGTTTATAATTTTCAGTATCTTCTGGAATATCTTTAATAATTTGAATTTCTTTCTGGAATGTATCGTATGGAAATGTTTTATCAGGTGTTTCTAAAATAATGGGAATATTTAATCCTTTTATAATTTCAAGTGTCTCAAAAGATTTTGAAAATATATAACCTTTTCCAATATTTTCATGGCGGTCTTTTTTACTTCCACAGGAGAATTTACTATCATTTAAATGTATTAATTTGATGTCTTTTAAATCAACATATTTATTTAATTCGATAAAATAATTAATAATACCATTTTTAGTAGAAATATCATAACCAGCAGAAAATATATGACAAGTATCAATACATAAATTTAAATATTTCTTTTCATTTTTAGTAAATGAATTGTAAATTGTGGCAAAATCTTTAATACTAACTCCAATGGAATTACCCTGTCCCGCACTGGTTTCAATTAATAGTTTAGCATTACCCTTATATTTTTTTAGTATGTTCTTAATAGTCTTAATATACGTTTTAATGGAATTTTCAAGAGTATGAGTTTTCATTTGTGTTCCAGTATGTATCACAACACCTTTTCCATTCATCATATTACATATTTTTAAATCCTCCAATATAATTTTTGTATTTAAACCAATTTTATCAGGATTACATAAATTCATAATATATGGTGCATGAATATAGACATTAAAATTATGAGATTTAATAACTCTAAAATCATTCATATCTTTTTCTGTTAAACTTTTTAAAGGAAAATTTATTTTTTTTGGACTACTTGTCATTATTTGAAAACAATTTGCTCCAATGTCGTGTGCATCTAAAAGTGCCTGTAAATATCCTCTGGTTTTTGACACATGAAATCCAACAAACATATTATATTATAATACTCTATAATTATTATGTCATAATATATACCACAACATATTATAAAAAAAAATAATTTATAATATACTTATTTATAAAATTCAACAATATTATTAGTTTTTGGAAATTTATTTATAAATGTAGAACATCTTATATCTAAACATTTTATATTACCTAACATAGATATATCTGTAATACCCCTACAATTACTAATATTTAAATATTGCAGTTTAGTTAAATTAGAAATATCTGTAATATTATTACAACCTTCCATATTTAGTGTATGTAATTTTCCCATCATTGAAACATCAGTAATATTTTGACAATAACGCATAATTAATGTATGTATATTTTTTAACATAGAAATATCAGTATAAAATTGGCAGTAAGATATATCCACAGTATGTAATTTATTCAAAATTGTTAATTTAGGAATAAAAGGCTGTGTAATACGCATATTCCAAGATATTTTAACTTGATAAATATCTTTAAGTAAATATAAATCATGGTCATTTAAAACAACATTATGTGGTAATCTACAATATATTAAAATATTTGGATAAATATGTTTTAGATAATTAATATGATGTGCATAATTAAAATTAATAATATACCTGAAAGATATATATTTTAAAATATTATACCATTCCTTACATATATTTCTTTTTTTGAATAAGTTACTATTAAACTTAGATATGGTAAATAATATTGATTGCCAATCTACCATAAATTTGTGAGATACTAATATGATATATTAGAATAAATCAATTTATAAATAAATTATAAATTATAATATTTATTATTAATAATATCTTTTTTGGATATATCATTATTATCTTTTAGATAAGATTTAAAGTAGTTATGTAAAATGGTATTAACAAGATTATCTAATGAGTTAGATATATTTCTGTTAATTAATGCACTAATCCAATTTTTTTGACATATTTTTTGGATACTGTTTAGTAATTTAAGTGTGTCAGAATATTTGTATGATAATGCTGGTATTTTATTAATTTTAGTATATACATATGATGTAATTCTCCATAAGTCAAAACAAAAACATATTAAATTAATATTACTATCGTTAATAATATTATAGATGTCATTTTTTAATTTTGGGTCTTCATCAAATAATTGTTCCATAAATCTAATCATTTGTGATTTTAATTGTGTAATAATAACTTCATTAGTATCTTTACCAATAATATATGATCTACCAAAATCCCAAATTTTCAGGGAGTATCCATAATTAGGAATATAATATGTCTTATTATTAATATGATAATTCCAATATTTACCACTATTAATTTTAGAAATTAGTATATTATTACCATGTAGGTCAAAATGTGCTATATTACCATGTTTATTATACGCATAAATACCAGATATAATTTGAAACATAAATGATTTAATTTTATAATCATCAATATTATTCATTAATTTATGGTCAGTAATTAAATCTTTAATAGTGAAATCGCATAATTCATTTATAATACATAAACAATTTAGTCCATAATCTTTTTTGCGGATCATTCTATTTAATACTTGTACTCTATTATCACATTCATCAGTTATTTTATCTTTTAATGAATTTCTTATTTTTTTATTGTTATAAAATTTACGAATATTTGGGTTAGAATAATCTTTTTTAGTCATATCATTACATACAAAATATAAATAAATAACTGGTAAATTAGGTGTAATATTTTGTTGTAAGATATTAAAAATAATTTTTAATATTTCTAATTCTTTCCAAACTTTATATTCATAATTTAATTTGTTATTATTTTCGTCTTTTGTAAGTGGACAAAATTTTATGGCAGCATTATAGTCATTTTTTAATTTTACTTTATATGCTTCTGCATCAATTGAACCTCCAATTTGTCCTAAATGTTTAGTTATAAAATTTTGAAATAAAGTTTTTTTTGTATGTGGTATTTTTTTATTACCACATTTAATATTAGTAAAAATGTCTTTATTATCATCTAAAAATATATTTCTTATATATTGTCCATATTGTAATCTTTGTTTAATATCTACTAAACATTCCATAATATTTTTATAAATAAATTATTTTTATAATATATATTTAATTAATTAATTAATATTATTTTGTCATACATTTTTTACTAATTTTTAAAGAAGGTTTATTACTTTTTGCTGGTATTATATTAATTTGACATTTTGGTTTTGATATATTATTATGTAAAGATTTTCTACAACCTTTTTCTATTTTACTATTAGTTGATTTTAAATTATCTGAACATTTTGCACGAAAATTTTCATATGTATTTTTAACATCAATATAAGTCAAATTACTTTTTTTACATAACATTTTATTTACCTCCTCATGTAACTTGTATATTGCTTGTGAAAATGTATCCCTATTTTTCATACTACTTTTATTAAATTTTATTGTTTTTAAATTTTTTGTTACATTTTCTCTACAATATTTACAAGGTAAAATATATTTTAATGATATTATAAAATTATAATATTCATTTTTATCCTTTTGTGTTGGATTTTCAGGATAATTAAAGGATATTATATGTAGAAAAGTCCATAATAAAGGTCCCCAAATTCCTGTTAAAAAGCCATTTTTTGAATTAGTACCAATCATGATATATTATAAAATGAGATATTATTAATTGTATAATTATTATAAAAAAAAATTATATTATTTTATAATAATTTAAATATTACTATATAATTATATTATATTAACATTAACATTTGGTAAATTTAAATATTCCTATATAATTATATTATATTAACATTAACATCTGGTAAATTTAAATTAATTGTGTCAATTAATGAGAAATCAATAAAAGTTTTCAAATTATCTATATCAAATACATCCAAATCTGTTTTTGTGTTATATATTTTATTGAAATTTGAAAAGTATTTTACTTCATCAAATAATAATTTAAAAGAACCAGTACCACCTTTAATTTTTTGTCCCATTATAATATTTCCGGATACACCATTTACATGATCTAATTCTGAAAATATACCTGCTCGTGCTAATAAATCTATTGACTCCTCAAATGAACTTTGTGATAAAATACCATAATCACTATTTTTTATTCCAAATCTATCAATTGACATTAAATGACCTTTATATGTCATTATATTAATTAATAATATAACATGACGGATATTTACATCTGCTCCTCCCGATTTTAAAGTATTTATCATTTCATCCAGTAATAATTGTTTGGTTGCTTCAATACCATATATTTGTAAAAATTCATTTATATGATTTGTAATTGTATTATATTCATCAACATAATCTAAATTTATTATATCTAACAAATTTGTTCCCGTTGTTTGAATTATTATATCTTCATATTGTTCTATTGTTCCTTTATTTACACCATCTTTTATTACAGATATATTCTTAATTTTGTTGATATTTGTATTTGTAATATTATTAATACCATTTAAATTAATTTTTAATATATTATTTTCTAATTTTTTTAATAAATCTATATAATCAATATGTTCATTTAATTCTTCCTTGAATTTTATTCTAAATATTAAATTATCATTATTATTATCAGAATATATTATATCAATTTGAGAACCATACAATAATATAATTTTATTATATATATCATTCATTGATACATTAAATCTTACCATATAATATTTATCCACTTCTAATCGCAATACAAAAGGACATCTTTTTATATTATTTTCAAATATATTATCTACATTAAACTGTTTTTGGAATTCAATATAATTATCAATTATATCTCTATCTTCTGGTATTACAGAATTTGCGTCATCTGGGTCAAAATATATACTTGAAGATATTATTATATCCTTTATTTTTTTAATAATAATATTATTTTCAATATTTTTAATTTCTAAAATATCTAAATTTTTTTTATTTAATACGATTGAAACCGATGGACCTCTTAAATTTTTTGAGAGATTTAATAATTCTTTTAATCTTGGTAATCCTTGAATTACAGAGGAATTTGCAGATACACCTGCTGTATGAAATGTATTTAATGTCATTTGAGTACATTGTTCTCCTATTGCTTGTGCGGCAATAGTGCCAACCATAGTACCAGCATCTATAAAACTATTATAATATATTTTTTTAATATCATTTATTAATTTATCAAATACTAATTTTGTTAAATGATGTTTAGCAATTATATTGTAAGGAGATAATTTAAACATTAATATTATAAAGAATATTTTGTTATTTACATTTTCTCTAAATTCATCTATTAAACTATATATATTATTTATTATATATAAAGGAGATATATCACTTAAATTTTTACTTAATCCAAATAAATTTGTATTATTTACAATTAAATTATCTATATTCACAGGAGATACTAACAATTCATTTTCAATATCAGTACCAAATAATTCTAATAGAAAAATCCTTGAATTTAATAAATCATTATAATACTTATCAAATAATTCATTATCAATATCTTTTATTATATTTTTATAAATTTCTTTTTCTAATACATATTTTAAATTATCATTTATAAAATTTTTATACATATTTTCAAATTCCAGTATATCACAATATACTTCTTTATTTAATTTAATATATTCTAATTTTGTTGGACTAATATTATCATCACCATATTGAAATTGAATTATATGATTATTGTGATTTCTCACACTTGTATCATAACAAACTTTTATATCTTCCATTGCTTTTATCAATTTTCGTTGAATATAACCTGTCTCACTAGTTTTTACAGCAGTATCAATTAGACCTTCACGCCCTCCCATCGCATGAAAGAAATATTCGAATACATTTAAACCTTCATAAAAACTATTCATTACAAATCCTTTTGATAAAGCACTATTATCGAATTGTGGAAAATGTGGTAATGTTCTGTTATTAAAATGATCTGGAACTCGTTTTCCTTCTAAATTTTGTTGTCCTACACATGCAATCATTTGACTTAAATTTAAAGATTTCCCCTTTGAACCTGCTGTTGCCATTGTAACGAAACGGTTATTAACAGGATTTAAATTCTCTAATAATAAATTCCCAGCAATATCTACTGCTGTATTTAATTCCTTATTCACTAATAATTCAAATTCATCATAAAGATTATTATAATATTTTTTCTCTAATAATCCATTTTGAATATCATATAAAATTTTATCTACATTATCAACTTTCTCTTTTAAGATATGTTTAATATCTTTTTTGATTTTATTATCAACAATTAAATCACTAATACCTACACTAAAACCACTTTTTGATAAATATTGATTTAATACATTTTGAACATTATGTATAAAATTACTTGCTTCATTTTTACCTAAATTATTATTTATTTTATGTATTATTTCACTATCATTCTTTTGAATTGTTCCATTTAATATTCCATTTACTATTTTATAATTTGATTTATTTATATTTATTTCTGGTAATATTGATGATAATATTTGTTCTCCTGTAAAATATCCATTAATATTATCATCTGGAATTTGTTTTATATTTCTAAAATTATTATTATATATCATTAAATCCATATAATATTTTTTATTAAAATAATATTTATTCTCCATTTCTGGAAATAATTTCGTCTTATTTAAATTATCATTTTCCATCGTTATTTTATATATCGCCAGTTTTGGATCTTGAATTAAAGATATTACTGGTGCTGAATTCCTCGGATTTATTATTTGATTATTTACATTTGCTATATGTATCAATTCTGACACGCACTCTAACGACTGCGGTACATGTAAGTTCATCTCATCTCCCGATTTTTCTGAACCTACGCGTATCCCAATTATGGGATAGACCTTATGCCTTTCAACATAAGATGGACTGTATCTTAAACAAGTTCAGGTTGGTTAGACCATCATTACTCATCAACATCCGTTCAGTCTCTGAGACCCTTCCATATTCTACCATAACGAACTTAGGAAGTAAGCCTGCGGATTGTCCAATTCTCATACATTATTACTATTGGGTTCGGCAATTAACCGAGTTCCTCATCGTTAGTTTCCAGACAATGAGTAGTAGTATGAGACTCTAAGGAGTTTCCCGCAACAAGATGTTTCGCCAATTTATCTTGTAATTCTGTTAAAAATTTTATAACACTTTTTTTGCTTTCTTCTAATGATATATGGACACCACCAAAATCTGCTTTAATAGTATCAATATAAACATACCATCCATATTGTTTTTTATTACGATTAAGAGGTTTAATATATTTATCAAAATCTTTTGTTTCTATATTGTGAGTTAATGCCATAAATCTATTAAATTTTTTATTTTCATAATATTTCATTACGCCATTAGATATATTTTTTTTATTTTCTGTTGTGTGTCTAATTGATTTACCACCAGATGTTAAGTTATATCCATTTGGATATAACGAATTATATTTATTAATATAATATATTTCTCTATCATCAGCACATTCTATTTCGCAATTTTCAATTAACTCTACTATAAAGTTAGATTGATTATATTTTTTTATAGCGTTATTTAAATATCTTGATTGATTTTTTTTTTTTGTGAATATGCTTCTGATATATGACACCTAAAACGCCCATCCATGCCATATGGTCTATATCTGTTGTGGTTTAATATATGTGACACTGCTTGTCCTATATATATTTTATTATTTACTAAGTTTGTTATTTTATATATCTCACAATATCTATCTTCCTTATTATCTAATATAAATTTTGATAGTTTAACCTTATTTGATAGTTCCATTCTAATAATTATATATAATTTAAATTTTAAATGGTATTTATATTTTTAACAGAATTAAAATTGACTAGAAGATTATATAAATTATAAATATTTAATTATTTATAATTTCTTACCTTACAATGTTTTCCTAATGAGGAGGATAAGAACCCTCATTAGCATTCTCCTGTTTCCGACAGAGATGTTTATCGAAGTCTGCATTATATGGAGTGCAAGAAGCAACATTTAATCTAAATGTTAATCCTGGCATAACTCTAACATAATGTCCCATCATTGACATTTTGTGTAAAGATGGTTGTCGATTAAATAAAACAATATCTCCATCTTCTAAATGTCTGTGTACTATGTCTCCTATTTCTAAATCATTTGCAATTTGTTGTAAATTTACATAATTTAAATCTTTTGTATTTCCATATTTTGATTTAACTATTTTTTTCGCACCTGGATATTTATCAGGACCATTTAATATTAATTTTTTTAATTTATTTATATTATTTTTATATACCTTCTCTGGATATGTTAAGTTTTTCGCTATTTTTAATGGAACTCCTAACTCATTTGGTCTTATTGTGGGGTCTGGTGTAATTACACTTCTTGCGGAATAATCCACCCTTTTACCCATTAAATTTCCTCTAATACGACCTTCCTTACTTTTTATTCTTTCAGTTAAAGATTTTAGTTGTCGTTTTGACCTTTGTACATTTGCCACTGGAACACCAGGACCAAATGGTGCTTCATTATTTATTAATGTGCCTATATGATATTGTAACAATTTTACATAACTTTCAATTGATTTATCTGGTTTTCCTTCTTTTATTTGCATATCTATCTTGTTATTTGTTTTTATTATTTCTATTAATTTATATGTTAAATCATCATCTGACCTTTGATTATTATCTTGTCTTATTGATGGACGCACACTCGGAGGACTCACCGGAAAAACACTACATATCATCCACTCTGGACGACTATATATCGGATCAAAAGTTAGCAATTCAATATCTCTATCTCTCATATTTTTTAATATACATAATACCATATCCGCATCTAACAATACTTTATTAGTTCCTTTGTCTGTCGTTTTCCATTCCGCAAATACATCTCCTATTCCATGTTTATAATATCTTGTTGGTACTACTGTGCCACAACCACCTTCATTTTTTTCTCCACATTGTTTTACTTTTTTACATTCTAATAAGATTTTATCAAATTTTAAATGATTTGTTATATTTGATTTAAATATACTCGCATTCTCAGATATTAATAATTTTGAACATTTATAACATATACATCTTAATACTTTTAACAATCTTGTCATAAAATGCATATAAAAAACTGGTTTTACTAATTTTATATGACCTAAATGACCCGGACATAACTGATTCGTATTTTTACAAGATTCACATACCAAATTATTATCTATTACTCCCATCCTTGTATCATATAACCCACCTATTTCTGGATAAGATTTTACATTACTATCACTTGATGTCATATATAAATTGTGATTTATTATCTCAGGTGTCTTTATTAACTCATCTGGATTCATTAAACTAAATTTTATATGATCTATTTCTGGTATATATACATCATCTAAATTCTCTTTGTATAATGACATATAATATATTTATTATATTATTATTTTATTTTTAAATCAATTTTTAAATCAATTTTTATTTTTGTATAGATAATATTTATAAAAAAAAAATAACTTTATATAATTATAGATTAAGAAATATAATTTAATATATATTTTTCTAAATTATTATCATATATTATATCTTTATCTAATTCTTTTATTTTTTGTCCTATTCCCTTCTTTGATATTTCATTTTCGCAAGTATTTTTTGATACATATATTTGTAAATTACATATATTTGATAATCCATATATACTTGTCCACGATATACCTATATTTGAATGTATTTCTAACACATTTACATTATTATCTAAAAATTGTAAATAAAATATCCCTGCTCCAAATACATAAATAAATATTCCGCATTTACTTAATAATTTTAATGTCTCCTCAAATGTTAATGATGACATATTTGTTATTGATGTTATATTAGTTTCTTTTAATTTATCATAATTTATATTTAATAATTTTTTCCTTGATAAATCTTCCCTTCCATACATTAATATTTCAGTTCTATTTTCTATTATATTGTAATAATTAAAACATTTCGTTTTTATTTCTTTTAATAATCCTATATAATTTTGTATATGTTGTAAATTTTTTGATATATGTTCCTTGACAATATGTAAATTTTTAAAATAATATAATACATCATCTTCTATTTTTATTAAATATTCTTCGCCAATTATTGCTTTGACATAATCATAAAAATATTGATTATATAATTTAAAATATATTCTTTTTTTATTTAATTTCCATTGTGAATAAAATAATAAAAAAGAATCGTGTAAAAAGTGACCTAAATTATTGTCTATATATATATATGCGTAATGACCTTCATCTATATATTTTGTAGAACTATATTTTAATTTATTTATTTGTCTTTTTGTAAATAATTTAAATTGTCTATTTTGTATATTACCATTGTTTAGATCACATAAATTATTACCATTTAATAAATAGCGATACATTGATTATTATATATATTTTATTTTTATATTTAAAAATTTATTTGAGATTATATAAAAAAAATAATAATTAATATTACATAAATATACAATAACAATTTGAATATAATATTTATAAATTTGCCATTAGTTCATTTGTTAAAGTGTTTAAATAATTACATACACTGATAATATCTTCTTTATAATTATTTGTAATAACTCGTAAAAGATATTTGTCACTTAATTTATGTGTTCTCATATATGCAGTATAATATGTGTTGTTATTATTCACGATTAAATAATATAAATAATCATTAATTAAATTCATAACTGTATGAGTGGATTTCTCTATATATATATCAACAGCATCTTCAAGTATTTCACTATAAACGACTGTTATGTGATTATCTTTGTATGGTATATGATTAATGTCGTTAAATAAATTTTTAAAATTATTTATTTGTCTATTAAGTTCTTTAAGTCCTTTATATAATAGTCTTTTATTTTCAACAACTCCCTCATATTTATATTCAAAATTAAATTGCGCTGGTATATTATTATCATTCGTTTTATATACCCTGTATGAGTCATATATGTTATACCTTTGAATTAATAAATCTTTTTCTTTAACTAATTCCCTTAATTCTAAATTAGGAATTTCATTGCGGTTATATATTAATTCATTTGTAATCACAAAATTTTCTGGATTATCCCAACGAGATGTATCATAACCTAATTTTTTTAATTTTTCATCAACCTCTTTTGTAATATCTTTTAAATTCATATTTATTAACTCATAATCTTTTTCAAAATTATATGATATCGTAGATACTACATCATATGTTGTATTAGAACTTCCAACACCTGTGGTTAATGTCATACTTAACATTAATTTTTCATTGCTATTTAATTCTGTAAGAAATTTTGGATAATATTTAGTCGGATATAATTTATCATTTATTTCTAAATTATCAACCTTAATGTGATTAAATATTAATTGTTTAATTAGTTCTGTGAATGTGTTAATATCATTTGATTTTAAATGTCCTATAAGATATTCCTTATTAAAACTATCTAAAAATTGGTAATGTGTATCTGTTAATATGTTAGTATCATACTCATTTAATATTTTATCACCAATATAAATATCAATCATGTTTGTTGTAATAAATTTATTGGTATTTGTATTGTTTATAATATTAATTTTAAAATTAATATATTCTAAATATTTTTTTACATTATTTATTTTTAAATTAGTTTTTAAATTTTGTAAATTTATTTCATTTAAATTATTAGTTTGTACTAAATATAACAAAATTAATATTTTTATACCACTTGTATTTAATGTTAATAAACTTAATCGTTTGCTTAATTTATCATTATGATAATTTATAGATGTATTTTCATTTATAATAATATAATTATCTGTATGTTTATAAGGTATATATTTAAAACCAAAGGACTTAATAGATGTTAATAATATTCTTCTTAAAGAATTAGCATAAGCAGTAGTTAGTAAATATTTATTGTTTGATTGTAAATTAAAATTTATATAATTATTATCGTTTTTAGTAATGGTGATAGACATTATGATATATTATATATAATTATTTATATATATTATATTTTCAATCAATTTTATAAATAAAATATAATCTATAATATTAATGGGTATATTATATAGTATAAAAACAATACCAGAAGTATATATTATTGTATCACAAATATTATTATTAATTTTAATATTTGTAGGATTATTTTATATTTTACCTGATAGAGGATTTATTAATACTACTATTATACAAAAATATATTCCAAAAATAATAACCAATACATTAAATAAAAAAACAATAATATATAAATTTACTCCAAAAATAACAAATACATGCAAAGGTGCTAATCAACCAAAAGGTAATGGAGGTTGCAATGCTCAATGTTATCCATTTGGTTATAGTTTTTATGACTCTAAACTTGGAGGATGTTTTAATTATAATTTTGATGCAAAATGTTATAAACAACGATATAGTGACTTAGAAAATTATACCGACTCATCAGCAGAAACTCATTGGAAAAACCATGGAATTAAGGAATTTCGTAATGGGAGTTGTTATGATGAATTTAATGATTTAAATGGTCAAGATAAATATAAATATTACAGGAAATAAAAAAAAATATATCATTTTAGATTTTTAAATTATTTTTTCGATTTAGATTTTCTTGATTTGTATTTCCTTGATTTAGATTTCCTTGATTTGGATTTCCTTGATTTGGATTTCCTTGATTTAGATTTCATTGATTTAGATTTCCTTGATTTAGATTTCCTTGATTTGGATTTTCTTGATTTAGATTTCCTTGATTTAGATTTTCTTGATTTAGATTTTCTTGATTTAGATTTTCTTGATTTAGATTTTCTTGATTTAGATTTCCTTGATTTAGATTTCCTTGATTTGGATTTTCTTGATTTAGATTTTCTTGATTTAGATTTCCTTGATTTGGATTTTCTTGATTTAGATTTTCTTGATTTAGATTTTCTTGATTTAGATTTTCTTGATTTAGATTTTCTTGATTTAGATTTTCTTGATTTAGATTTTCTTGATTTGGATTTCCTTGATTTACCACCAAGGTTAAGATATGCAGGTGATGGTGTATCATCGTTATAATTTCCTCCCATCTTACTTAATTGTTGACCTAACATACCAATTCCTTTGGTGCCAATTTGTTCTGCTGCCTGTGCTCCAATATTACCAGCGACATCAGTAACTTTACCAAATGCTTCTCCTAATTTATCTGTGAATTGATTACCTCCTCTACAACTATATTTTTTTGAACGCATATTATATTATATTATATTATAATATAAAAATATAAAATAAATTAAAAAAAATAAAGTGGATCTAAAATTTAATATAATTAAGGAAGAATTAAAGTGAATATAATTTTTTATATAATTTAATATAATTGATTAAATAATTAAATACCTCTTTGACTAAAGTATATTTCCATACTTCATATTTGCGAATAGATTTAAAAGTTTCAGTAAGAGAACACCATTTAATACTTTTAATTTCATTAATTTGGTCTGCATTATTTACATCAATATAGGGTTTTTTATTAGTGTTACACAATGCGATATAATACTTATGTTTATATTGTATATTATTTTGTGCGAGGTAATGTTCATTAAATGTTCTGTCATAATTTAAAATATTAATATCATTAATATTATAATTAGTTTCTTCAACGAATTCTCTAATAGCACATTGGAAGTCAGTTTCTTTATGATTTCTTCTCCCCTTAGCGAAACCATATTCTGGATTTTTATATAAAGTGGTTTTAATATTTTTGAGATATTTAATAAATCCTTTTTCAAAAATATAATTTTTATTATTTTTTAAAGTATTAAATTTATCTTTTGAATATTTATATTCTTTTTTAAAACGAGATTGTAATTGTTGTGGTGTTTTAATATTCCATAATTTACACCACAAAGTATCAAAATCATATATTAATATATTTTCAACTTCTGTGGTAGTCATATTATTAATAGTTAATTTTAATTTATTAATATCTTGAATAGTTCTAAAACTATATTTTCCTCTAATAAAATCCATATATGAATATGAATGTTTTCTTTCTAATAATAAAATTTGTATTTTATCTCCGATATGTTTTTTATCTAAATTAAATTTGAATAATACAACTCCATAACTTAATATAGGATGTAAGCATTGTTTATAATAATGTGTATGTTCTCCACAATTTGTACAAAATTTCATATTAATGATAATATATTTACTATTTAATAATATTAATATTTATAATTTTATACTTTAAAATTATTTTTTATG
>Ga0187217_1000408_pt1 | contig 18185 bp, 19 predicted proteins | sample 15SPOviralmetaG_FD_130165 | JGI IMG/M metagenome (GOLD analysis project Ga0187217, IMG submission 130165) | Marine viral communities from the oligotrophic San Pedro Time Series (SPOT) site, San Pedro Channel, CA, USA - 15 SPOT_SRF_2010-09-15... | ecosystem: Environmental > Aquatic > Marine >... | reverse complement strand
GTTTATCGTAAATGTTTGATGAACCCATCAATTATTATTATTGTATATTTTATTTATAAGTTTTCAAATTTTTTTATTTTTGCTTTTTTTTTTCTTATTTTTTAAAAATAATATATCATTATAATTTACCTGTTTATATTTAAGTAAAGCAAGAAAACTTGATAAAAAAAGTAAGTAATCACTTGCTCTAATTTTATAACAATTTAATTTCTTTTTTAATATTAAATTACAAAATTTTTTGAATACTTTTATTTGTGTTTTATAATTAATGCCTTTTTGAAATGCTTCATTAACTGATTCTTTTCCCATTACTTCATAAACAACATACGGGTCTGTTGTTGTTGTTGGAAATTTACACATATATGTATCTTTGTAATATATATACATTGTATATGTTTTCATAATACCGATAGGTTAATCTACGATAATATATCTTTTATATATATTATAGTATAGATAAAACTTTAAATAAATAATTAGAGACCAGAAAAGTTGTCAATATTATAAGGTCGTGATTTACTTTTTTGGTCGGGAATAGAAAAAATGATTAACCTTTCCATAAGTATCGGATTGCCCAATAGTTGGCAGTATTTTTATTTTTCCAAGTTAGATTTCCATTTTTATCTTTTATTCCTTTTGCTCTTTTTAAATATGATGTTCTTCGTTTTTCATCTTTGTGTTGTGTGTAATCTTGGTAATCTTTGTGTCCAAAACCAATTTTCTTATAACCTTTCTTATTATCAGATTTGACATATACATAAAACTTTTTTTTACCTTTTCCAGTATTTCTAAATGGTTTATATAATTGGGGTTTCTTCTCCATATTATTATATTTATATTAAAATTTTACATTATATTTTTTTGTTATTTCTTTGTCTGCTTTTCTTGCTCCACCTTTTCCTGTAATATAACTATACATTCTTGCTCTTGCCCAACTTTCTGCCGTTTGATTTGGTCTTGAACCACTTGAATAATATGCTCCACGTCCTTTTTTTAAAACTTCTTTTAATGCTTTTATTGGTATTCCTGTTTTTTTTGCTATATCTGTTATTTTAGTAATATCTCCATATTTATTTTTGAATGCTGTTGTTGCTGGTGATTGTTTAGATTTTGCTGATGTTTTTGGTCTGGGTTTCCCCTCTTTTATACTTTTAATTTGTTTTTCTTTTTCTTTACCTTTTAATCCAGCAGTATATTTTTTTGGTATTTTTTTAGGTGGCATATATATATATATATTAATATTTAATTTTAGAAATTATAATTATAAATCATAACATTCAAGGTGTCCATCACTAATAACAACATATTTTTTAGTTTCAATCCAACAAAGTTGTTTGAAGTCTTCGTCAGGAAGTTGTGTGTCTGTATGAACATCAATACCACGATTATCTACCCGTGCCGTTAGACCTTTTAGTCTAAATCCGTGGTGGAACATTCGTCCCCCTATTTCATTTTGTAATGTTCTACCTTCAAATTCACCAGTTCCAGTATTATCAATAGCACTCTCACCATTTCCAGCATATACTGCTCTTGGAATAAATGGTATTTGTCCTTCTGTTTCTTTTAGATTGTGGAATTGACGTGCTGAATTATTAACCGATTGAGGGAATAAAAATTCACTATTTACAAATAGATTTGAAACCATTTTATGTCTATCTGTATTTCCAGCACCACCTAATAGAGATGATGGTTCAGTATTAAATTTACCTAATAGATTTACAGCAGTAGAAGCAGGTTGCTGAACTGAGAAATAAACACTATCTACTACCATACCATTACCACCAACATTCCTTACATTATTTCTTGCTCCTGCTTGATTAACAGACTGAACAGATAATCTATAATCAGTGTAGGAAAATGTTAGACCTTTGGCATATTCTTCTCTAAAATTATCCATAATTTCACCATCATAAAAACTATAATTTGCTATAAATTTAATTTTAGTTCTATCAATATTAATTTGTTCTGCTACTTTGGCATTATCACTTTTAGGTAAAGCAAGACGATTTGAAAGTTCTGTAAAGTCCCAGTATAACACGACTTCAATCTGCTCATTTGGTAATAAAAATAAAGGAAATTGATTCCCTTGCTTACAATATTCAAATAACGAATGTAATTTAATTTGGAATTCGGGGTCTCGTTCTAATCGTAGTTCAGGTCGTGTAGATAAACCCTGTCGTGCTCCACCAATACCACTTTCACAATATTCATAACCATTAGATAAACCATATCCGTTGGCACAACTTGTATCATTTCCAACATCATAACGTAATTCATAATCCATCTGTCGTCCAGTTAAAAATTGTTCTCGTTCTTTATTGGTTGAATTCTGAACAAAAGTAGATTTAATTGCCTGTAATGAATTCCACGAATCAGTGTCATTAATTACACGTCCTGCCGTGGTTCGTAAAACTGCTCTTTTGACCAGAGAATGTATCCCTGTTCCAATATAAGGGAAAGCATTATTAATATTGGCATTAGGTTCAAATCCAATACTTATAGCACTATTGGGATGAAGAAAACCACGAGGTTGAAGACGAAATACACACTCCGTTTGTGAAAACGATAAAGGTTCTAACACATCTGATGTGTATCTCATTAATTGATTGGTTGCCATACTTTTAATATTAAGAATGGAAGGTGCTTGGGAATTATTGCTTGGGGCAGGTGCTCTATCAGCATCATCTTTATATACACTCATTATTATATATTTATTATAATATTTTATTATTACATAACTTTTTTTAAAAAAAATGGGGTATTTAAAAAAATAGACTAAAAAAGAAAATTAATATTATAGATTGTCCAAAACTTTATTGGTCTATTGTAAAACTTGAATACCCGTCTGGTTATATAGGATAGTAGTTTCAGCATTTACATATATGAATAGAGATTGAGAATTATTAGATGTTAGATTACTTTCAATTGCTAATCCAAATGGAACAGAATTCATATCAACTCCACTTCCACCAAGGAAATTATCAAAATTGACACCTAATCCACTTACAACACCACCATTATTCACTAACTGATAAGGAATACCTTTACCTGTTGGTTTTCCTACATAACCCCTATTGGTATTTGCCGTAGAACCCTGAATATGTGTTGCTTTGTCAAATGCTACAACAGAATTGACATAATCCTTAAATAAAATAGGGTCAGCATTAATTGTATCGGGAGTTTCTTTAATATTACAATCTCTTGGGAATAATTTCGGGAATAGTGTTCCTCCACGTAATATACTTACTTTTTTAATATCAGCAATTGTTCCGTCTAAATTTATTGGGTCTAATGTAGCAAATGAATCATTAGCAAGATTATTTAATTTATTAGATGGTAAGAAATTAACATATAATGATTTTACTTTGTTTAGAGCAAAATTCATACTCATTTGTAAATTTTGAGAATTAGCAGTATCATAATAAGAATGAACTGATTGAATTGTCATACTTCCTTCTTTTTGACTTAATAGTCTGGATAGTTGGTCAGGGGGTGGAGTAATTACAGAACATACTAATTTAATATTTGATAGTTCATAATGAGCACCAGTGAAATTAGCAATAGCAGGTTCAGTTGTAAAATTTGCTGGTAATACTTGTAATGCCATAGCATCGGATTCTAACATTATGCTTAAATCTAATCCCCCAAGAGTATTTCCAGTAAGTGGGATACTCTGATTAGCATTTAGTAGAGAACACGGCAAATGAACACAGAATTCTTTGGTAGTATTTCCAACAACAACACTTTCTTTGTGTGTTTCATAATTGGGCATAGTTAAGGCAGATTCTGAAAAATGAGATAGAGCATCATCCGTGGTGGAACTGGTTAATGATAGGTATGAACTTAACCATCTATTCCAATTACGTTCGTGAGATAGAGTCGTCTGGTGTTTGGAACTTCTCCAAATTAATTGCTGGAAACAAGACCATACACCTAATCGTGCCGACGTAGCAAGTGCTTCACCAGAAACAGGAGCAGTCCCTGACTCATCTTTATAATATCTAACTTCTCCAACAATCCTTACAGAAGTTGGGTCTAATACAAAATTTCCTTCTGGAATGGTCCAGTTAATTTGTGCCACTCCTTTTTTAAATGAATATTTGTCATCTGTGGTTTTATTACTCGGTGATAATTCTAAATATCTTGAACTCATATTATATTATATATAACATATAATATTTTAATTTAAAATAAAAAACTTAAAAAATAAATTTATAGACCAGAAAAGTTGTCAATTATTATAGGGTTCAAAAAACTTTATTGGTCTCTAATTAACCATATGCTTGAACAGACCTTACCGAAGAAGATTGAGTTTCAGCAACTTGTCCAGAACCAGCAATATTTTGAATTGAAGCACTAATTACTGGTTTTGGAGGGGGTGGAGCAGGTTTAGGTTTATCGTGGTGATGATGAAATAATTCACTAATATCACTAACAACAGAACCAACAGCACCTAATCCAACACCAGCAATTGCTAATAGTGGGTCAGCACTTGCTACACCAGCAACATCAGCAACACTTCCTAATTCACTCATAAAATTACCAACTTTATCACCAGCATTTTCTCCATAAAAAAATGATTTATGTTTTGCCTGTTGATATATATCACTTGACAACATACCAAGAGAAAATAATCCACCAGCACCTTTTGCTAATGTTCCAGCAACTTTCCCAGCAACTTTCCCAGCAGTTTCTGCTCCTTCTTCTGCTACTTCTTCCCCTGCTTTTGCTCCTGCTTTTTCAGCATCTTGACCAGCATCAGCACCAGCATCACCAGATGAAGCATCACCTCCACCTTCTTGTGGTTCAGATGAATTTGGTGTATTTTCTTGTGGTTGTGGTGTTGTGTGTTGTGATATTTTTTCTTGTGGCATTTCACCAGTCATTTCAGTTCCAGATACTTCAATTCCATCCACACTGGGTTTTGCTGGACCAGATACTGCTTCTTTAACAGCACTACCTGCTTTTCCAAATGCTGAACCAACTCCTTTTGTAAGTTTAACAGACCTTAAATTTTGAATAGATTTACCTTCATTAATAAAACTTTTATATTCACCATATTTAGTTCCGACTTCTGTTCCATATTCACCTAATTTTTCAAAAGCATTTTTTTCATCTTCTGCTGTTGCTCGTTCTTTACTTTCTTTTTTTCTATCAATAGCATCTGTATAATCTCTCGTCCTCATATTATTTAAAATATTAACATTTGCTTGTTTAGATAAAGCAATTTGACTAACTCCATTTGCTTGATTGATTTCAGATGATAGTCCTCCGTGATATTCCATATTATAATATATTTAATATATTAAAAATATAAATTAAAAATAATTAAAAATAATAATTATTTACAAGGTAAGAAAAAAAGATAGTTTTTTTATTCAAATACACTATCTTCTCCATTTGGTATTTGACCTTTCCATAACATTTTATCTCCAATACCAATTAATTCACTAAATTGGTCATAAAAATGGACAGGGTTTTCTTGGGCATCAATATATAAAAATCCATATCTATCCCGTTGTGTAATATTATAATAATTAACAAAGTTTTTTGGAGCAAGGTCTTGATATTCTTCTTTAATTTTTTCCCATTCCATACTTGATTGCTGACGATATATTAAAATGTCCGTAGCATTGCTACGAATAATTGGTGAAACAGCACGAGCAGATTGTGTAAAAATCATAATACTCATTTCAAAATGTCTGAATCTGGTTGCCAACGAATTAATAGAATTGCTTGCTGTTTTCTTGAAATCACGAGAAATAATATCATCTAAAATTAATAATTGTGTTGGAGCATCTTCACGTTTATAACTTCTTTGACTTCTAACTAAATCATCAATCATATGATTTTCATAATGGTCTTCAACTCTAAAAGCATCCCCCATAAATTTATACATTTTGGGGTCATTTAATGCCGTATTTGAAATCACCAATACGTCATCAAAATAGTCAGTTCCTATCATATCATCTCGTCTCATTAAATTTATCAACGAATTCGTTTTCCCACTTCTTACACTGCCGTATCCTATAACTAAAAATGGTGGTTGTGGTAATATTGGATTTAATGGAGGATATTTAGATTTATCTTCCAAATCTTTTACTTTGTATATCTTTAATCCAACTGGTTTTTGTTCCATATTATTATATATATATATTTTAATTTGGTAAATTATTTTTATATTCCGTTAATTTATCATAAATATAATCTCCAAAATGTTCATCATTATCATAATGCCATTCATCAGGCATATTAATATCAATATGAAATAACTCACGAATATTTTCTAATGTTTGTCTCATTTCATCTCTAAAATATTCTGCCAGTTGTAATTCATCAATAATTTGTTTTTTTGTTAGATTATTAATACTCATCTTATATCGTATATTAACTCTGATATATTATATTCACTATTTATTTTTAAGTATATTTTTTTCTATTCCAGACCAGAAAAGTTGTCAATAATATAAGACCCAGATTTACTTTTTTGGTCGGGAATAGAGAAAAACAATATATTAGAAACAATCATCCCAGAAGTTATTTTGTGGATTCTGTCTATTAACAATTTTCAGTAATCTATCCTTTTCTATTTGTTCTTCCCGTTCTTTCTTTTCTTTTTCTCGTTTCTCTAATTTCCGTGCTTTTTTAATCATATCATAATTTTTAATTGCTTTGAATGTTATTTCATCTACTTCATTTTGAGTATATGATTTTGGTGTTGGTTTTATCGGTTTCGGTTCTACCTCTACAACTTTTTCAACAAATTTTACAACTTTCTCCACTGGTTTCGGTGTTCCATTCACTTCTTCCCTTAATTTATCTAAATCCATTTGTTTCTTTTTCTTTTCTAATTCTTTTAATTCTCTCCTTGCTTTGGCATTACGTTTTCTTGTTTCAATTGCCTTTGCTCTATTCTTTTCTAATGCTTGACGTTGTTTTTCAGTCATTCTCCGTTTTTGTTTTACAGGTTTAGATTTCGGTATATTTTCTGTTGTAATTGGTTCTTCTTTAACCGAAGGATGGGTGTCCCTAACCACTTTAATTTTAATTGGTTCTGGTTCTGGTTCTGGTTTCACCTCTACATCAACATCATTAAATATATCTTTTTCTTCTAATTGACAAGGTGGTATATCTGTTCTTTGGCAAGGTGGTATTTCATCTCCCATCATTTCACTATTAAATGTCATTCCATCTTCACAACCTCTATCAAGTTCTTCATCACTTCCACTAATAACTTGGGGCATAAAATCCATATTATATTATAATAAAATATATTATTTTTATATATATATTTTTAAAAAAAAATGGTAAATAATGGATAAAAACAATAATATTACATTTTTCCTAATGGAGAACTACTTGGTCGTATATGTAATACAACAATTGTTTGACCAACTAAATCTTCAACTAATCTTTCTTGATTATCACAAAATGAAATATTTAATTCATTTAATGTTAATTTATCTGGGTTATTAAATTTAACATATGACCTTTGTTGTGGTTCAAAATATAAAGCAGAACCAATATCTCTATTACTTGTATCAAATCGTGGCATATGATATAATATTTTAGAAGGTCTGCCAGTTCCAGCATTATATGATTTTTGTGTAAAATTATCTAACCTAACAAACATACTTCCATAATCTAATAAATCTGGTTGAGTATCATTAACATATTGAACATTATTTCCAAACATTTCTTCAAAAGCATATGTATCATCTAAAACAGAATGACTATTAAATCCTAATATGCTTGCCATATTAGCATCAGAAGTTGGAATGTATTGTGGTGCTCCATCTCCAACAATTAATATAGGAACATAATCATATAAATATCCGATGCCATCAGTTTCTTCATATGATAATTGATTATATATCTCTCCACCAGGATTTTCTTCTACTTGATACATATAACGACTATCAACATCCAGTGTTAATCTACCTTCTCCTTCTCTCATCATTCTACAATACCAATCTCTATCTGGATTGTTTTGAACTGAATTAGTATTACGAGATTTCTGTATAACATCAACACTTGTTCCACTTTTAGTTAAAAGAACTTTTGGATACATATTCCAAGTGGTAATTCCAGAAGGTTTAGGAATATTTTGAACTTGTGCTTGGTGTGCTCCAACATTATGATATGAAGCAAGTAATACCCACGTATTTGCTGGAATTGCTGTATGATTTGGTCCTGTCGTTCCTCCCGTCGTGCTCCAACATTCAAAATCAACTCTTTCATTTTTTACAAGAAATCTAAATTTATCAAGTTTTTGAACATTCGTGCTCATATTATAAGCATCATTTCCACCAGGAATATATCCAACTGCTCCATCAATACTTTTCCTCCATAAACCACCACCATTATAATTATCTCTACCTTCATCTTTATAATAATCTATTTGTTCCATACGTAATGGTTTTCGTGGGTCATAATATTCATCAACTCCCTCCGACTCATCAGCAACAAAATGACCTAATCTTAAAAATCTATTCCCAGTTTCTCCCCGTTGCTGAACACTAAATACATAATCATAACCTTGTTGATTTCTACTAACTCTATCTTGTATCGGATTCATAAATGGTAATTTAGATTGGTCTCCATCATTACCAGGAATACCCCGAACTATTCCAAGTTGAAAATCACTATTGACCCCTTCTGGATGAGCACCAGTATTACTAAATAAATTAGATATATTAAATTCAACATATCCTCCCATATGTGAAACTGGATATTTATTCCCCCAACAAACATTATTATTTAGTGCTGATGATGGGGTGTCTGCTTCACAAGTAATTGTTGCTTTTGTTCCATCATCTTCAATTGTTAAATGCCCACCATTTTTGATTTTCCAATCATCTGCTGGTGTATAAGTTTGGAAATCACCAATATCTACTGGCAACCAAGCATATTGGAAAACAAATCCAGTAAATCCAGACCCAGTAGTTTCATTTCCTAATCCAGTTCTTACAAAACAACCAGAATCTTTTCGGGAAAAATCTGGATGAGGCATACCAGTTCTCATTCCACGTGTCATTCTTGAAGCAAACTCACCTAAATTTACATATTCAGGAGCAACTTGTCCAAACATATCGGGATTACACCGAACACACCAACCCACACTTCTTTCTATACTATTAACGGGAGGAGCAATATCTGGTCCAGTAGTTCTTAAATTAACACCAAAATATTGATAAAATTTACTAAAATCACTAATTTTAATTAATCCATCTTTATTTATTTTAACAGATTGGACTGCTACTTCACTATTTTCTGGTATTTCAACACCATATTTTAAATGATTTCTAAATCTATAAGATGCTTGGTCTTCACCAAATCTTTCATATTCTCTACTATCTTGTTTATTTGAACACACAACGAGACTCATATTATAATAATATTAAATATTTTAAATTTAATAAACTTTTTTTAAAAATAAAAATAAAAAATTACAGACCAAAAAAGTTGTCAATATCTTATAGACCCTCAAAACTTTTTTAGTCTCAATTCACAAAGTGAATTATGATGGCAGAATGCCGTCTCAACCAGCAATATCCTTAACTGCTTTATTAATAGACATACCCTTACGTTGCCTTGCCATTAGTTTCATTCGTAGAGAACGTTTTTCACTTACAGATAGATTAGTTTGTTTATCCATATATTTTTTTAAATCGGACTTTGCCTTGTCGGTCATTTTAATTCCTTCACGTTTCTTTTTGGGTGCTGGTGCTGGTGCTGGTGTTGCTTTTTGTTCCATATCATCAACAATTTTAGTTTCTTCTAAATCACTCATTATATAATTATATATATAATATATATTTTAATTTTAAACTTATTTCTTTAATTTTTGTTGTATTTGAGCAAGTATATCATAATTTTGTAGATTATCCATTTTAGTTATTTTATAAACGACAACAGAACCATTATCTAATTCACCAAATTTACCATCACTATCAGTGATTGCTGTTGTTATTGAACTAAATTTAAGAGGAGTTGTTATTGTGAATACTTCACCACCACCATCTAATTGAACAAAATCTTTATCAGCATTTATACGATTTACACTGGCAATAATAGGGAAAGCAAGTCCAGAATTAATACCACCAACATATCTATCTTGACTTAATATATCTGTTCTAATATTATAAAATGGTTTTAAAACCACTCTTGGAAGATTGACACCAGTAATTTGTATAGATTGTGTAGATTGTGAAATTGACGGCATATATGGACTACTAACATTAGCAACAGCATTTTCACCATATCTTGTATATTCTATATCATATAATATTATTTGATATGGTAATTGTGTTCCATATCTGACTGCTCCCCAAGGACTAACAACAAATTGATTAGCATCAGTATTAACAACTTGGCAATTAGTAGTTGGATTATATAAACTATTATTATTGTCATATCTAACTCTTGCTTGTGCCCCATTTTCACTAAATAAAACTTCTTTTGGATTAAATTGTTCAAATGAAAAACCCATAATTCCAAGAACACTATTATTCCAAACTTCTAATTGATTTTTTCCTGAATCGTCATTTGGTGGTAATAAAGCACTTTTACCAAAATTTAAATTAATACCCATATGACTATCATAAATAACCCACGGAATTAATTCACTAAAACTATTGATTTGTAATTTTGGTTTATCAGCACCACTTCCCAATTGAAAAACATCATTATTTAAATATGGACACATATCTGGGCAGAAAGTCCAACCTTCTAATCTTTTATTTATTTTATAAACTTCATTTCCTTGACCATCAACAATTGAAACTTCACTTGATACTAAATCTTTATCAGCAGTAGAACCAGTTGTGGTTGGTAATCCACTATTCCAATCGTTTTGTATTCGTTCTGGTGTATGTAAATATTCAAAAAAGAAATTTTTATTATTTGAATTATATCTACAAGCAATATTATTTGTTCCCAAATAACTTAAATTTATTTGTCTTGGTTCTATAAAACCAGTTGTTTGTCCCCCAGTTCCAACAAGAAATTTGTCGTCCATTTCAATCCAAGATGCTGTTTTGTCATTACTTCCTTGGTCATACTTTGGTGTAGCAATATCTTTTAATAATACTAAATTACCATAACTATTAAAATGCCAATCCCATCCAATATAACAAGTTCCAGCAGTAATATTAGCAGGATGCCATTCGTTTGTTCCATTTGTATTACCACCTCTTAATTCAAATGCTTCTTTTCTAATACCATTTAATTTTTCTGGATGAATAGTAATTACATCCACCGGAGCAGACCCATCAATACTTGCTTGTGATTTAGAAAAACATCCATAACACAAATCATTTTCATCTTCTCCACTTGTTAATTTATTTCTACGTTCTTTATCAAAATAAAAGAATACTGGCATACTCATATGTGTTGCTCCAAAATCTCTTTGTTGTCCATCAATCGTTTTGGTATAATTAAATCGTCTGTAATCATCATCTCCCAGAGTTATAAAATTATCTCCCCATCCAGTTGCTTCTGCTGGATTATGTTCATCAAATCTATTAATATGTAAAAACCTTGAATTATTAATTGTAGCAAATGGTTTATATCTTACTTGTGGTCCTTGTTCATCAACAAATCTTTCAATATTTGTTAGATATTGATTATTTTGAATAGTATCATCAATACCAGAAAACAATTCTGGATATTGTCCTTGAACATCCATAAGATTTTTTAATCTATCTAAATTAGTTTTATTCCAAATCCAACTTGTAATAATTTTATCAGTTGTATTATTAATTTCGTGTTCATCATAATTAATATCATTTAATATTTTATTAGGGATTCCGTGTTGAAGTAAATCTAAATCAGCATCTGGTGGTGTGGGAGGAGCAGTTGCTATACTTGGATTCCAAATACGACAATAACGAGTATTTACTTTTCTACCAGCAACGAATAAATCTGGACGTTTTACATATATATTATGATGTGTTCTCCACCATTCAAATGCTCCTTGTCCATTATATTTTTCTGGTTGTGTTCCATCTTCCATATAAGCAATAAAATTACTTGTTTTTATTGGGTCTTCACCATATATTCTTTCTGTATTAAAATCTTTGTATGTGGTTGTTATAACTGGTTTATATGTTGGAGTTTCAATACCAACACTAAAAGCATCTTGAAAAACTTCACCATTAGAATTACCAACTGCTTCTGGTTTTTGATATGTAATTGGACTATTCTTTTTTTGTTGTTGTAAAGTTTGTGTTATTTGGTTTGCTACATCTTCTGGACTATTAAAACCTGTTTTAATATTTATTTCAATAACATCACTGACTTTTACATATCTACAAATTGCTGGTTGTGTTCCTTCAATACGTCTATATCCTGGTGGGAAATTAGCATTTGCTCCTTGTGGGTCATATGCCCCAATAGATGGGTCATTTTTAAACCATCTATAACTACTTAAATGATATACAACATCTCCATCTGAATTTTTAATGTCAAATTTTGGATTATATGTATCATTATCTTTATCGGCAGTATCTCCACCATATAAACTCCAAATTGTAAAATCAAATTCACGTTCAAATAAAGTAAATCTTGAATTATCATTTCTTTGTTTCATCATCCAAAAATTAGACCTTGTATAAACTGCTGGTGGAACTGGTTCTGCTTCTATTTTAGTTGTAGGATAAGCATCACCTTGAACAAATTTACATTCCCAATCGTGTGTATTAAATATTGGAATTAAATTTCTATTTAATGGGTCTCCGTGTGGGTCAGTATATCTTGTATTTTGAACTTTTAATGTTGGATGACCAGTATTAACTCCCAAATTTACAATATTAGTATGCTGATTATAATCATAATCTACATCTGAATATGTCCAATATCTGGAAACAGACTGGTGTATATTTGGAAAAGGATTTGCTGGTGTAGGTTCGTGATTTGTTGTTGGAACTTCACTTTGTCGTTTTCTATTAAAACTACGTGGCAACATAATAGTTTCTTCACCATTAGCATTTTTATAATAATTTTGTTCCAAATATAAAACATTATCTTTTAATCTTTTTTTTACAATTTTATTATTTCTAAATCTAAATCCTAAATTACCTTGTTGAAAATTATTTAGTCCTGGTTTAACGGATAAATCATTCCAAGGATATAATGTTTGTTCATATGTATATACATCAGGAACTACTTCGGTTGTTTCTTCTAATTCAATTTCAACATTTAAATCTTCACCTTTAAATTCAATACTATCTGGATTGGCACAACCTCTTTGATTAATATAAGCAGATTTTACTTCTATTGTATCACCAACATCTAATGATATAGTTTTACCCATTCTATTAGTCCAAATTGAATTATTACTATTATCATTACTTTCATATTGGTTAGATTGATTTCTACTACATTCCAACAAAGTAAGATTTGTAAATTCACTCATCTATATATTATAATATATATATATATAATAAAAATATTTTAAACATTAAAAAATTATAGAGACCAGAAAAGTTGTCAATTATATATAGTTGCCGAAAACTTTATTGGTCTCAATCCACAAAGTGGATTATGAGGGCAGTATGCCGTCTCAATCACTTACTTTTTGGAACACGTTTGCCATTTCTGTATAGTGCTGTTTTCTTTGTTGGTTTCTTTTGATTTTTTATTTTTTCTTTTTTAAGTTTGCTATAATCACTGACTTTTTTATCGTGTGCCTCTATACTTTCAAAAATATCTGTTTCTTTTAATTCTTCTTTCTTTTCCATAACTTCTTCAACCTTAAATTGTAAAGCATCTTGGGTAGGGACAGGTTCTTTAACTTTTCCTTTTAATCCGTGTGGTAAATCCATATTATATTATATACTATATATTTTATTTTAAAATATTAAATTTAAAAATATAAAATAAATTTACCAGTTCTAACTTTCAAACCTTGTTGTTTTTTTACTTTTAATGTTTCTTTATAATTTAATTCTCGTTGAACATATTCAGGTATATTTACTTGAATTTTATCTTTTAATTTTTCATTATTATTATATTTTTTAATTGCTAATCTAACACTGGGAATAATTCCATAATTTTTAATTAAATTAATATCTTCTAATAATTCTTCTTCATCCCGATATAAACTATTTTTAATAGAATATAAATTTTCACAATAATGTTTAATTTTTTTACATTTCATAACAATATTATTTTTTTGTTTAATAGTTAATGTTTTTTTAGGATTAGTATTTATTAAATATTGTTTTAATTCAATTAATGTTAAAAATGGTAAATTACATACAGGAACAATTTTATCTAATAAATTAATTTTTTCAACTAATAAAGCAGATAATTCAATTTTACGATATTTAGACGGATTAGAAATATCAATATTATAATTATTTATTATATTTACCAATTCTCCTTTGCTGTGAGTTTTGTTAATAATCATTATATATATACATAATATTTTATTTTAACTAATTTTATTCACATATGGGTTTTCTCTATTCCCGACCAGAAAAGTAATTGACGACCTTATAATATTGACAACTTTTTTGGTCTCTAATAATTATATATAAAGTTTTATCTATACTATATAATATATAATAATTACAAAAATGGATTGTAAATTTAACGAAGAAAAATGTATTGAACTTACAAATAAAAAACTAAAAAAAATTGGTATTAATAAAACTTTGGATGAAATGTATGATATTTATGGTATAAAGTCAAAACCTGAAAATAAACTATTAAAAAAATATTTAGAATCAGTTGGTGTTGGAACATTTAATCCATATCATATTTATAATCATTATTATTATTTTGGTGGATTAAATAGAGAAGGTGAAATCGTAAATTAGATAAAAAAAATATTATTACTACTACAACTACAACTACATTTTACATTTATTTTGGTTTATTTTCTTTTGCCCAAAGCAGTTCTTGACAGATTTTTTTCTGGTCCATTAATTCTTCTTCCAATTTTTCATTTACATCACTTTGTTCAGTAATCATTTCTTTCAGTTCAGCAACCTTGGTTTGTTCATCTAAATATCTAACGTGTTCTATATTTAATTCTTTCTCATACAGACCAATAGCAAGTTCTTTATTTTCAATTACTTCTTTCAATTCCTTAATTTCTTTATCTTTTTTTTCTTTTAGTTCATTAAAGTAAGGTTCAACCAGAATTGTCAATTCTCCCTTGTATTCCTCAATTCGTTCTTTCATTACTTTAATTTCTTCATTTTTATTTTCAATTACTTCTTTCAATTCCTTAATTTCTTTACCAGATTTCATATTATATAGTTCATTAATATCTTTACTTTTCATTTTACTTGCTTCGGCATTTAATTTATTTTCTTCAAAGCAATCGTGGTATAATTCTTCCAGTTGTTTATATTTTCTTTCCATACCATTAATTTTGTTTGTGTATAATTTGCTGTCATCTTGTAATTCCTTATCGTGATTAGCAATCGTCTTTTCCAACTCCTCCATTTTGGTATGACATTCACTGATTTCATTTTCAAGTGATTTAATTAATTTATTTTTTCTTGTAATATTATTTTCCAGATTTTGTTTTGCTCGTTGTTTTTTATCAATCTTTTTCATAATAGTTTGGCATTCTTCTTCACATCCATCTATTAAGAAATTTCTGCTGGCAAAATCTTCAACTACTTCTTTTACACGTTTCCATTCTTCCACTGATAGATTGACAGAAAAGGATTTGCTTGCCATTATTTTGATAGAGTTGATAGTTTTCTTTTATAAAAATTCAAATTTATTAGTGGAGGTAGTTTTTGTTTTATTTGTGATAAATTTATAATATAATTTCAAATTATTTAGTTAATGACATTTTTAATTATAATGTTTTCAAATTAATTTTTTTGGGATAAAATAATGGGCATTTAGTTTATTAGTATTAAAACACAATATTTCTGTATGAAATTGAATATCATCAAATATATCTAATGGTAATGAAATTATTGTAGTAATAGGTGGATATTCATCTCTTAATTTTTGCCATCTTTTACTTTTTTTAGTTTGGTTTAATCTAAATCCAAATGGACAAATCATAATTACGGGTATATTTTTATCATTAATTAAATTAAATACTTTATATAAAAATAATTCACAAATTAATGTTTTACCATTTCCACTATTAAAAGGTGGATTCATAATTACCATATCACAATTTATAGTTTTTGTTTCACAAAAAAAATCACTACCATTTTTAATTTCATATTGTATAGTTTTACAATTAAATTTTTCAGTTAATCTTCCATCACCAGAGCAAGGGTCTAAAATTATATTTGGTTTATAATGTTCAGATATTATATCATATAAAAAATCACATAAAAAATGAGGTGTCGGTATATCACTTTTTTTATCTTTTTTTTTTGTTTTTACACTATACATTTATATTACATACATACATTTTATTTACATATTATTTACTCAATATAATATAGACTATAATCATAATCATAACAATATAGAGTCGGGCACAAGTGTTCTTCAATATACCATTCTTCAAACACGTCGGCATTCTCATCAAAATCGTCCCAGTCATCAAAATCTTCCTCTGTTATATCATTTTCTCGTTCATTCCATTCTCTAAATTCTGTTCTGATTTCAAGGTCTTCCCAATATTGTTCAAAATAATCTCGGGTATGAAATATGACCTCAATATTCAATTCTTCCAAAATATCCAACATATCAATATCGTCTTCATCACCACACATCATATTCAACCAACGAATAAATTGTTCAAAATCCCCAGATAATTTATCACCACACAACATCTTAATAAGTTTTGATTTTTCACTTTTTAAATATTTGTTTTGGTCTCTCATCCAGTCTGGTCCGTGGGTTTCTAATTTATCACATTTGGATTGGAGTTCATTATATTCTTCATTTAGTTTATCAATCATATTGGCAGTTGTTTCAGCATCTGCTTTTATTTCTAATTCTTTACATTCTTTACATTTGTTGTTGTATAGTATTTTGTAATCAACAGCATTATTTTTAACACAACCTTCAAGGAATACAGAGTAATCGTCGGTGATAGTCATTTTTGTTTTTGATAGAGTTGGTAGTTTTCTTTTAGAAAAATTCAAATTTATTAGTGGAGGTAGTTTCACTTGTTTTATGGTAAATAAATTATAATGTTTTCAAATTAATTTTTCACAAACCCTTTTTACGTATGCCTGCTTCTGTATTTAACCAAATAGTTAAACCAGAAGCATTTTTGTTTTTTTTTATGTTTTACATACATACTTTACTAACGAATTACATACAGACCAGAAAAGTTGTCAATATCTTATAGACCCCCTAAAACTTTTCTGGTCTCTAATACTCATAAGGAGTTGCCTGAAACCTTGGACAAAACTTCTTACAATCATAATCCTTGCCAATAGTTTCCCCGTCAGAATTATAGAAACCCAATCTATATGGTGCTCCCTTGGTGGTCTTCATATCAATCCAAATACTCCCGAACATTCCAATATTCCAATTGCCCTCTGTGCCTGCTTTGTCCCCAGAATACTTAGGAGGATTAAGAACCAACTCCCAACACAAATCCTTAATATCCCCAATTCTTTTTTTGTGGTCTTCTTCTTTTCCAAATAATGGGATTGACATTTTTCTACAACATTCCATAAACTTTTTCCAATACTCCTTCCTAACAACATATTCTTTACCATTCCCGTTCAGTTGAATTACACAGAAATTATCTTTAATGATTCCACGTCTAATTCTACTGAAAATTTTATTTGCTTCTGGTGTTCCAATTTCTCCAACAAATAGGTTATTGTGGAAATATTGAAATATTTTGATATTCACCATTTTACACCAGTTTTCCATATCATTTGCTGATGTATCGGTAATGAAGAAGTTATGAACTGCTTTCTGTTCTTCCTGTTGTTTTTTCAATTCCTCTTGTTTTTTTTGAATTGCCATATTCCTCTTCTTGTTTCCGACCTTGGTTTTCTTGTAGTTAGGCATTTTATTAATAAGAGTGTTTCACTTAGTATATGATAAATAAATTATAATGTTTTCAAATTAATAAATATGAGGTAGTTTTTAGTGTATTTTTTAGAACAGGTATAAACTGCTGGACTTTGTCTATTTCTTTTAAAAAATTTCAAATTTATTAGTGGAGGGTGTTTCCCTTGGTGTCTGTCAATTCTTTTAGAATAATTTCAAATTAATTAGTGGAGGGT